>Ga0247831_1001003_pt1 | contig 57155 bp, 53 predicted proteins | sample LaCruzMarch2015__9_FD_192406 | JGI IMG/M metagenome (GOLD analysis project Ga0247831, IMG submission 192406) | Freshwater microbial communities from meromictic Lake La Cruz, Castile-La Mancha, Spain - LaCruzMarch2015_1m | ecosystem: Environmental > Aquatic > Freshwater > Lake | place: Spain...
TTACTTTTTCTGCGCTTCAACTAACTGTTACTGATTTTCTTTGGCTACTTTTTCTTGGTGTCGTCTGTACCTCGTTTGCATTTTTAGCAACGATCGTTATCGTCCGAAAATTAGGAGCGTTTACGGTGTCTTTAAGTATAAACCTCGAACCCATTTACACGATTATTTTAGCAATTATTCTTTTAAAAGAACACAAATTACTTTCTCTTAACTTTTATATTGGTGCTGTACTCATCCTCCTAGTATTGCTAATTAATGGCTTGATGAAACACTATGAAGTAAAGTCAAGCGATAAGGTGCAGCATTAAACTATTTTTTTTGAGTAACTTTGTAAAAACATGAAAACACTCATCTTATTTACTACCATCTTTTTAATTTTTGTTGGAAACGTAGGTTTGCCTGTTTTCAATCATTCGTGTAAAGAAAATGGTGTTTTCACCTCCTACATTTTTGATCACAATGCATGTGTTTGCGCGAATAAAAAAGTACCTCCTTGCTGTGAAAAAGATAAGGACAAAGAAGACGGTTGCTGTTCTGACAGTTTGGACGTACTAAAAAATAATTGTGACTACGAACGAACAGCTAATTTTAAACTACCACTTTTCACACTTTTATCCAATAATAACGCAATAAATACATTTCAAGACCGAGTTTTAGTCCCGCAAATAGAAAATAGCGTGGATTTCGAACAGCCGCCCAACAAACCACCCGGAAAACTTATTTTGCTCAAAAAACAAGTATCTCAGATTTAAAAATACAAGGCGTGATTTTCTAACCTTATATTTTTAATTATGCATTCAAAACTTTTAATTAACCTAACTTTCTTTTTTTGTTCGATAACAATCCATGCGCAAATTAAAGGCCTTGTGCAAGGACTTAATGCCACATCTGTTGAGATACTGGTAGGAACAAAAATAAAACTCCTTCGTGCAAAAACAGGAACGAGCACGAACGAAAGTGGCACCTTCGAAATTGCTTTACCTAAAATACTCCCCGATACATTGGTTTTTTTCTATCCTGGCTATTACCCCGACTCAATTATTGTGGACAAAAAAGACCGGTTTATTGCCTTAAATATCATCCTCAAGGCGGAAGTACATTTTGGTGAAATTACTGTTGATGGAAAAAAATTTACGCATGGTATTTCGAAAATGAAAACCCTTCATGTGGAGGAAATTACTGCCGGAGAATTACGCAAAGCTGCCTGTTGCAATTTATCCGAATCATTTGAGACAAATGCCTCAGTAGATGTAAACTTTACCGATGCCGTGTCGGGTGCGAAAAAAATTCAAATGATGGGAATTAACGGCGTTTACACACAAATACAACTGGAAAATATCCCCTACCTCCGAGGACTAGAAAGTTCGTTCGGACTTAATTCACTTCCTGGCACATGGATTGAATCTATTCAAATTACAAAAGGGACAGGAAATGTGGTTAACGGTTACGAATCCATGGCTGGATTAATCAACTTGGAATTAAAAAAACCTAAAGAAATGGAACGTTTATTTGTGAATGCGTACCAAAATAGATTTGGGCGCTCAGAAGTGAATGTAAATGGAGGGCAAATAATCAATAAAAAATGGAGTAGCGGTACCTTTGCGCATGCCTCAGTAGTTCTGGGAAACATCGACGAGAATAACGATGGATTTCGAGATATTCCGATGGGCGACAACTTCGCACTGATGAATCGTTGGGCTTATCAAGGAGATAAAATGGAAGCGCAACTCGGCATAAACTTGAACCATGAACGAAAAATGGGGGGACAAAACGTTTACCTTAGAGAAAATCCAGTTGGTTACGGTGTATTAATTAATTCGCGACACGCAGATGTCTTTGCGAAAACTGGATTTTTTATGAAAAAACCAATGCGCTCATTTGGCGTGATTTACAACCTAAAATACCAGGATATTGAGGGACAATTTGGTAATCGTCTCTTCTCAGGTACAGAAAAACGAGGATACGTAAATGCCCTTTACGAGGATATTATCGGTACAAGCGATCACAAAATAAAAGTAGGATCAAGCTTTGTTGTGACTCAAATCACACAAAATAACGACTCGATTAACGATAATAGAAATGAAATTGTTCCTGGCGCATTTGTAGAATATACCTACGGAGGTTCGCGCTTGAACACTGTTGTGGGTGCACGTATGGATTATCATAATTTATTCGGGTGGCAGTTTTGTCCTCGCGTTCATGCAAAATATACTTTTACTGAAACAACAGATTTTCGGTTTACAGCAGGGCGAGGATGGCGCGTACCTAACTATATTATTGATAATGTTTCCCTGTTAGCAAGTTCTAAAAACTGGATTGCCCCATCGGAAATACTCCCTGAAATTTCATGGAACTTCGGTGGCTCGATTGTGCAAGAATTTACCCTATTCAAAAGAAAAGCATCATTTAGTGTTGACTTATACCGAACGTTTTTCGAACGACAATTAATCATCGACCGGGATGAAGACCCTTCAAAAGTTGTCTTTAAAAATTTGAATTCCCCATCTATTTCGAACAGCCTACAAGCGGAAGTAGCGATTAATCCACTTAAAAATCTAGAAATTCGAATTGCCGGTAAATATTTGGATGTAAAAACAATTTTAGATGGTAGATTTCAACAGCAGATTATACTTCCAAAATATCGAGGCTTTGTTAATGTTGCCTCCAAAAGCAAAAACAAGCGTTGGGAATATGATTTTACCTGTTCTATTTTTGGAAAATCACGTCTTCCAATAGAAAAACCAGGTGACCCAGAAAGGTTCAGCCCATCCTATCCCATGATCAACACACAAATAACGCATGTTTACAAACGCATGGATTTTTACCTCGGCATTGAAAATTTGACTAATTTTAGGCAACTAAGACCTGTGGTTGACCCTTTAAATCCATTTGGTAGCGACTTTGATGCCACCTGTGTTTGGGGTCCTATTACAGGAACAAATGCATACATTGGCCTGCGATATGCCCTTTTACGTAAACCCCTAAAAAAATAAATTATGAAAACAACGCTTTTAATTCTGGCGATTTGCTTAAGCCAAGTAGTATTTTCTCAACAAGCAAAAAAACAAACCATTCTCATTCAAACATCCGCCCAATGTGATGACTGTAAAGAACGAATTGAAGGTGCGCTGAATTATACCAAAGGTGTGAAATTCGCAGATTTAGACCTCGAAACAAAAAAGGTAAGCGTGCAATATAAAACCAAGAAAATAAACGCGCAAGAGATTAAAGATATCATCGCTAAAATCGGCTACGATGCCGACGAAGTAAAAGCTGACGCTGAAGCGGTTTCAAAACTTCCCAAATGCTGCCAGCCAAAAGGTCATCCCTGAAGTGAAATTGTGCTCACTGCAATATCCCGTGGTAAGACCAAAAATAAAAGTTGATAACTAGTATGTGGTTTTTTTTGATTTATCGACCTGTTCAATTAACATTGGTTATCTTCGCACAAAAATTTGTAAAAAGCCATGAGTGATGCAATCAAACACGAATGTGGAATTGCCTTGTTGAGGCTCAAGAAACCACTGCAGTTTTACTTAGACAAATACGGCACGGCTTTGTACGGCCTAAATAAAATGCAACTCTTAATGGAAAAGCAGCACAACCGCGGTCAAGATGGCGCAGGTTTGGCTAACATTAAATTTGATATGACCCCGGGAGATCGGTACATTTCTCGCGTTCGTTCCATTCAAAAAAATCCAATACAAGATATTTTTGATCAAATTAATGCTCGGTTTCTTCAAATTCAACGCGAAGAACCTAAACTGCTTAAAAACATTGATTTTTTGAAAAAAAACGCGGGTTTTACCGGCGAATTATTTCTAGGCCATCTTCGCTATGGAACCTTTGGTCGAAATTCGATCGAGAGTTGTCATCCTTTTCTCCGCCAAAATAACTGGATTTCGAGAAATCTTGTCGTGGCAGGAAACTTTAACTTAACCAATGTAGATGAATTATTTGATTCCTTAGTGAAAATTGGCCAGCATCCAAAAGAAAAATCAGATACGGTTACCGTATTAGAGAAAATCGGGCATTCCTTAGATGTAGCACACGATGCCTTGGTTGAAAACTATAAAGCCAAAGGATTTGATAAAGCAACTAGCTACAAAATGATTGCTGATCAACTCCAAATTGCAGACATACTTAAAAACTCCTCCAATAATTGGGATGGTGGCTATGCTATGGCGGGACTTTTAGGACATGGAGATGCATTCGTACTGCGGGACCCTGCCGGGATTCGACCTGCATTTTGGTACGAAGATGACGAAATATGTGTAGTGGCCTCGGAACGACCTGTAATTCAAACGGCCTTTAATTTACAGCTCGAAGAAATTAACGAATTAAAACCGGGGCATGCGCTAATCGTCAAAAAAAATGGGCATGTTACAGAAGAATTAATCAATGCGCCTGTTGCTCCTCTACAATGTTCATTCGAAAGAATCTATTTCTCTAGGGGCTCAGATGCAGACATCTATAAAGAAAGACAGGCACTGGGGAACTACATTGTTCCACAAGTAATGGCTGCAATAGACAACGATCTTTGTGATTCTGTTTTCTCTTTTATTCCAAATACAGCAGAGGTATCCTTTCTTGGAATGATAAAAGGTATTGAGGATGAATTAAATGAGCGAAAAGTAAAAGAAATTACAGCGCTAGGCGCAAATCCATCCGCGGAAGATATTACGAAAATAATTCAGCAACGAACAAGAATTGAAAAAATAGCGATTAAAGATGCCAAACTTCGCACCTTCATAACCCAAGATAATTCGCGTGACGATCTCGTTACGCACGTGTACGATATTACCTATGGCAGCTTGCGCAAGGGAGTTGATAATTTAGTCATCATCGACGATAGCATTGTGCGTGGAACAACCTTGAAACAAAGTATTTTACGAATGCTTGATCGCTTGAGTCCTAAAAAAATTATTGTTGTTTCCTCCGCTCCACAAATCAGGTATCCTGATTGCTACGGAATTGATATGGCTAAGTTAGGGGATTTCATTGCCTTTGAAGCCGCTATTTGTCTTCTACATGATCGAAATATGCAATCAACCATTGATTTTGTTTACCGAAAATGTAAAGAACAACTGCTACTTCCTAAAGAACAAGCCAAAAATTTTGTTAAAGAAATATACGCCCCTTTCACTGATGAAGAAATCTCAGCCAAAATAGCCGTTCTACTGAAACCTAAAATCGTACTATCAGAGGTGGTTATTATTTTTCAAAAAGTGGAATACCTCCATAAAGCTTGTCCAAATCATTTAGGCGATTGGTATTTCACAGGAAATTATCCCACACCCGGCGGCAATAAGGTCGTTAATCGTGCTTTTGTTAATTGGTTTGAAAAAATAAACGAAAGAGCGTACTAAGGCATAAAAATAGCCTGCTCACTAATCAATTGGGTAGCACCGCTATTATTTTTAATAAAGTCGCTTGCTTTTGTAGCTAATTCTACCTTGTTTTTCTCCATGGCCCCTACTGCCGCTATAAATTCAACTGGAGATTTAACACGGATAGCAAAACCCGCCTTTAATGGCTCTACGGTCTCTGGAAATTTATCCACTTTTGGCCCAAAAATAACCGGTAGACCAAAAACCAAGGGCTCAAGAATGTTATGCAATTTACCGGAAAATCCCCCTCCCATTACTGCAATATCCCCAAACCGATAAGCCATTGACAAATGACCAATCGTGTCTAAAATTAAGACCTGTTGTTGCCTGTAATTGCTAAATGCTGTAAAGCGAATGGCTTTATCACCCATGCTAGCCATGAGTCGCGCACTATTTTCTTCTTTAACATCGTGTGGTGCAACTATGATTTTTCGTGTGCAGCCACTTTCCAATAAAGCAAGTAACAAGCCCTCTTCTTCTCGCCAGCTACTACCAAAAATGATAGCTTTTTCACCTTCCAAAAAAGTACTAAAAATCTCATTCTCAAGAGATGAATGGTTTGATTTTTCAATTGTTGCAGCGCGATTTGCCAAAACGCGATCAAATCGTGGATCGCCAACACAAGCTATCTGCTCTATTTGGATAGACTGCAGCAAGGCAAATGTTGACTTATTTTGAACGAAGAAAAAATCAAACGATTGAAGTATTTTTCGGAAGAATCCCCCATAAAACTTAAAATAAACTTGATCTTTTCGAAGTAAAGTAGCTACTGAAAGTAATACAACCCCTTGTTTCTTGGCGGCAAAAACAACATTGGCCCAAAACTCATACTTAATAAATATCGCGTAAGTAGGTTGAAGTTTTTGAATAAAAATCGCCGCATTTTTAGGTGTATCAAGCGGCAAATACACCGCGTAATCAACACAGTTTTTCCTCTTTTGATAATGATCCATGCCGGAAGGCGAGAAGAAAGAGACAACGATCAAACAAGAGGGATCACGCTCTTTTAAAGCAAACATAAGGTCTAATCCTTGGTCAAATTCGCCCAATGATGCACAATGAAACCAACAAATTTTATCACTTTTAGGGATGCTATCTAATGTTTCCTGCCAATTTTTTCGTCCTTCTACCCATCGTTTTGCTTTTGGTGAAAAAACTGCATAAATCCGAATGAAAAAACCAAAAACTAAAACAGAAAAATTATACAACAAATTCATCTTAATTATAATAAAAATCTTTTGGCTTACGCTTGTAAATCGGAATAAACCAACCTATGCGAAAACCGAACTGAAGATCTAATCTTATGGCTTGAGATACCGGAATCGTGGGCTGGTCAAAGAAAATTGTTCGTCTATTTTTTGTGAATCCTTGTTGTGCGTATAGCCCTACATAAAAGCTATAAAATCCACCGTCAGCCAAAAAAGAATACCCAACGAATTGATGCGTGTTAACACCCGTTGTCATGCGGTCGTATCCCTTTTTATAATCTAATTCTAACTGAGGGATAACCTGATCCTGTGTTTCAATTCGCATGTGATGCAACAAATAGCCTACGCCGCCGTGCACAAAAATACCTGAGTTTTTATTTGATCCCCAAACAGGAAATAAGCCTCCGATTGATGCATTCGCATTAAATCCTCGAGGCATGACCAAAACCCTTGCAATGTCGCCATTAATATCCGTAATATTTCCCTGTGCATCTACCAAGTGATCAAACACCCCCGTTAAATTTACTTTATGTCCAAAAATAAAATTAGCATCTAAACCGAAGTAAAACTGCTTAGCTGTTTTATAACCCGCCATAAAACCAATATGGTTAAGATAGCCGTACCGATCGTCCAAATCTCCTGATGGGAAATTTCCCCCATAATGCACCCCAACCCATGGCGTAGCGATGGCAGAATCTTTCACTGTTCGCTGAGCGACAAACACTTGAATGGATTGGAACATGAGGCTTGCAATTATAGATACCCTCAAAAAAATAGAAGTCTTTTTCATGATCTACAGTTCTTATAAATAAAAACTTTCTATAAAATTAGCACATAATTCTATACTAATTAGTTTGTGCCTTTTTATATCCTTATAATCCATGTAAATTATTATTTGAACACTTATTATCTTGCCTAAAACCCTTACTTTTGACGTAAATTGATTTCAATTATTTGTATGAGAAAAATTCAAATGGTCGATTTAATCAGCCAATATGAAAAAATTAAGCCGGCCATTGATGAAGCGATTTTTTCGGTCATACAAAATGCCCAATTTATTAATGGACCAGAAGTTGCTGGTTTTCAAAGTGAATTTGAAAGCTATCTAGGAATTAAACACGTAATTCCATGTGCTAACGGCACAGATGCTTTACAAATCGCCATGATGAGTTTAGGGTTGAAACCTGGTGATGAAATTATTACTCCTTCCTTTACCTATATTGCCACCACAGAAGTGATGGCTCTACTTGGACTAACACCTATTTTTGTTGATGTAGATCCACTTACATTTTGTTTAGACCCGAGCAAAATTGAAGCAGCAATCACCAAAAATACCAAGGCAATTGTTCCCGTTCATCTTTATGGACAAGCTGCCGATATGAATAAAATAATGGCTATCGCAGAAAAGCACAAACTATTTGTAATTGAAGATAATGCACAAGCCATTGGCTCTGATTACCACCTGGATAATGGATCAGTCTTAAAAACAGGGACTATAGGACATATTGGCTGCACGTCATTTTTTCCTAGCAAAAACTTAGGCTGCTACGGCGATGGTGGCGCAATGTGTACAAATGATGATGCACTGGCTGAAAAAATTCGCATGATTGCAAATCATGGCCAAAGTAAAAGGTATTACCACGATATGGTAGGATGTAATTCACGTTTAGATAGCATCCAAGCAGCCGTATTGCGCATAAAACTTCGTCAATTAGATAATTATATTGATGCTCGAAGAAACGTTGCTGATTACTATGATGGGATACTAGGAAGTATAAAAGGCGTGAGTATTCCATTTCGTGCGCATGACTCCAAGCATGTTTTTCATCAATACACTATTAAATTGGAAGGGATTGATCGCAATGGATTAAATGAATATTTAGCCTCCAAAGAAATTCCCTCCATGATTTATTATCCGGTTCCGGCTCATCGTCAAAAAATGTTTGCTCATTTTGGAAGTGATGCCACTAATTTACCGGTAACTGATGAACTTACCTCCATTGTTATTTCGCTTCCCATTCATACTGAAATGCAAGATGAACAACTTGAATTGATCACATCAGAAATCATAGAATTCATTCAAAAAAAATGAAAATAGCTGTAATTGGAACTGGATATGTTGGACTAGTAACTGGTACGTGTCTTGCAGAAACAGGGAATATCGTTTCTTGCATTGATATTGATGCTAATAAAATCGCTCGGCTAAATAAGGGAGAAGTGCCCATTTATGAGCCACAATTAGATGCTTACTTTGAACGTAACATGAAAGCCAAGCGTTTAATCTTTACAACCTCATTGGTAGATGGGATTAAAGATGCTGAGGTGATCTTTCTAGCACTTCCTACTCCTCCTGGTGAGGATGGATCGGCAGATTTATCCTACATTTTAAAAGTTGCCGAACAATTGGGGAGCATGATCGAGAAATACACCATTATTGTTGACAAAAGCACCGTTCCTGTTGGCACGGCAGATAAAGTACATGCCATCATCTCCAAGAAAGCAAGAGGTACATTTAGCGTTGTTTCAAACCCTGAATTTTTACGCGAAGGCTTTGCGATTAGCGATTTCATGAAACCGGACAGAGTAGTTATTGGAACGGAGGATGCCACAGCACGAAAAGTGATGGAAAGGCTTTATAAACCATTCGTTCGGCAAGGTAATCCCATTATATTCATGGATGCGAAATCAGCCGAACTAACTAAATATGCCGCCAATGCTTTTTTGGCGACGAAAATTACCTTCATGAATGAGATTGCGAATTATTGTGAGTTAGTTGGTGCAAATGTGGATCAAGTTAGAATTGGTATTGGTTCAGACGATCGAATTGGCAAACGCTTTTTATTCCCTGGAATTGGCTATGGTGGTTCTTGTTTTCCCAAAGATGTACAAGCATTAGTTAAAGCAGGAAAGGATGATGATTTTGAGTTTAATGTCTTACGCTCTGTTATGGAGGTTAATACGCGACAAAAAACAATCTTGTTTCCAAAAATAATGAATTACTTTGATGGAAATATAAGAGGGAAAAATATTGCGGTTTGGGGCTTGGCATTTAAGCCCGATACGGATGATATTCGCGAAGCTCCCGCTTTATATTTAATTAATAAATTAGTTGAGTCAGGGGCCGTAATCACAGCCTTTGATCCGGAGGCCATGGAAAATGTTCGTACACAAATAGGCGATAAGATCCAGTATACCGAAAATGAATACGATGCCTTAAAAGAAGCCGATGCTTTGATAATCTGTACCGAATGGAGCATCTTTAGAAATCCAGATTTTAGTAGAATTAAAGCAGAAATGAAGGGAAATGCACTATTTGACGGCAGAAACTTATTCGACCTAGAAGACATGGAATCAAAAGGATTTTGCTATTTTAGCATTGGTCGAAAAGCCATAATCTCAAAACAATGAAAAGAATACTCATTACAGGAGCGGCAGGTTTTTTAGGCTCCCATCTTTGCGATCGGTTTATTAAAGACGGGTATCATGTGATTGGCATGGACAACCTCATCACTGGAAATTTGAAAAACATTGAGCACCTTTTTAAACTAGAACACTTTGAGTTTTACCACCACGACATTTCTAAATTTATCCATGTTTCAGGAAAACTAGACTTTATTCTTCACTTTGCTTCACCTGCAAGCCCTATTGATTACCTTAAAATTCCAATTCAAACCTTAAAAGTTGGCTCTTTAGGCGTTCATAATTGCCTTGGTTTAGCAAAAACAAAAGCAGCACGTATTCTTATCGCATCTACTTCTGAAGTGTATGGAGACCCAGAGGTGCATCCGCAGCACGAAGATTATTGGGGCAATGTAAATCCTGTTGGACCCAGAGGAGTATACGATGAAGCCAAACGATTTCAAGAAGCCATCACCATGGCATATCATAATTTTCACGGATTGGAAACAAGAATTGCCAGGATATTTAATACCTACGGCCCGAGAATGCGCCTAAACGATGGCCGAGTACTCCCAGCATTTATTGGTCAAGCACTTCGTGGAGAAGATTTAACTGTATTTGGAGATGGTTCACAAACCCGTTCCTTTTGCTATGTTGACGATCTAGTGGAAGGTATCGTACGTTTATTACACAGCGATTGTTCTGATCCAGTTAACCTTGGAAACCCAGCGGAAATTACCATTGATCAGTTCGCAAAAGAAATCATTGAGCTAACCAATACAACGCAAAAGGTAGTTTATAGTTCATTGCCCGTTGATGATCCGAAACAACGAAGACCCGATATTACTAAAGCAACTTCACTACTGAATTGGAATCCTGCCATTGATCGTAAAGAGGGCCTAAATAGGACTTACTCCTATTTTTTAAGCTTGTCGAAAGAAGAATTAATGGCAACAGAACATAATAATTTTGATAAATACATCATCTCTTAATGGAACGCTATTTTTCACATGAAACAGCCATCATAGATGCGAATTCCTCCATCGGGGAAGGAACAAAAATTTGGCATTTTTCTCATATTATGGCAAACTGTATAATTGGTAAAGGATGTAATATTGGTCAAAATGTGGTGGTCTCGCCTGATGTGGCACTTGGCGATAATGTGAAAGTTCAAAACAACGTGTCTATATATTCCGGTGTAATCTGTGAAGATGATGTTTTTCTTGGGCCTTCCATGGTATTTACCAATGTGATAAATCCCAGAAGCCATGTTGTACGCAGAGGACAATATGCCAAAACAATTGTGAGAAAGGGGGCAAGTATTGGCGCAAACGCAACCATTGTTTGCGGACACGAGATTGGCGAATATGCCTTTATCGGAGCAGGCGCTGTTGTTACAAAGGAAGTGCTTCCCTATGCCTTAGTGCTTGGTAATCCAGCCCGACAAGTTGGTTGGATGAGTAAATTTGGACATAAATTAGTTTTTGATGAAAATGGATTGGCTAACTGTCCCGAAAGTGGTGAAAAATATCAGCTAAATGAAAACAAACTTTCAATTATTGTATAATGTCAGAAGAAAATAAAATTCGTTTTGCTGTAGTTGGAGCAGGACATATAGGCAAAAGACACGCCGAAATGATTTGCCGAGAAGCCGAAGCCGAATTAGTGGCGTTGGTTGATTGTAGATCAGCCGAAGATTGTGATGCGGAAAAATTTGGCGTTCCTTTCTTTTCCTCTATTGACGAATTGCTAGCAGCAGATTTAGCTATTGATGTTGTAAATATATGCACGCCGAATGGCCTCCACGCTTCGCAAGCAATAGCTGCCCTCCATGCAAATAAGCACGTTGTATGCGAAAAACCGATGGGCCTCAGCAAAGAAAGTTGCGAAAAAGTATTGTTTCAAGCCCTGCAAGTATCAAAACATGTCTTTTGTGTGATGCAAAATCGGTATTCTCCACCATCTGAATGGATTAAATCGATCATTGAAGAAGGCAAATTAGGAGAGATATTTATGGTGCAATTGAATTGTTTTTGGAATAGAGACGAACGCTATTACAAAGCAGGTGGCTGGAAAGGTACTGAGGAAATGGATGGAGGAACGTTGTTTACCCAATTCTCACACTTTATTGATATTATGTACTGGCTTTTTGGAGATGTTGAGAATATTCAAGGGAAATTTGCCGATTTTACACACAAGGGCTTAACCGATTTCGAAGATTCTGGATTCGTTAGTTTCAACTTTACTAGTGGAGGAATGGGCTGTATCAATTATTCAACGGCCGTTGCCAATCAAAATTTAGAGTCTTCCATGACCATCATTGGTGAAAAAGGAAGCGTTAAAATTGGTGGACAATACATGAATGAGGTAGAGGTTTGTTCAATTGAAGGTTATACCATGCCCGAATTAAAAGAGTCGAATCCCGCCAATGATTATGGCCCTTATAAAGGTTCTGCAGCCAACCATAACTATGTAATTTCAAATGTTATTGATACGCTAAAAGGGCGAACTTCAGCCACTACAAATGCACTAGAAGGCATGAAAGTGGTTGATATTATTGAACGTATTTACAAGGTAAGAAATGAAGCTATTCAATTGAATCGATCGTAAAAATGGAAAAGAAAATCTATCAAAAACTTATAGACCGTGAAACAAGTCTCGCAGTTATAGGATTAGGTTATGTTGGTTTACCAATTGCCTTAGAATTTGCTAAAAAGATAAACGTGATTGGCTTTGATATTAGTCAAGAGCGCATCGATTTAATGAAAAATAAAATCGATCCAAGCAACGAATTAAAGTCGGTAGATTTTGAAAATTGTTCGATTGATTTTACGGCTAATTTGGAGGAACTTCGTGCTGCTACTTTTTATATTATTGCTGTTCCCACACCAATTGACGATGCGAATTTACCCGATTTACGCCCGCTACTCGCCGCTACAAAAACCATCGCTAAAGTTTTAAAAAAAGGAGATTACGTGGTGTATGAATCAACTGTTTATCCTGGCTGTACTGAGGAGGACTGTATCCCACTTATAGAAAAGAAAAGCGGCTTAGTGTTTAAAGAAGATTTTAAGATAGGTTATTCCCCTGAAAGAATTAATCCGGGAGATAAGGTACACACCCTGCAAAATGTGGTGAAGGTTGTTTCAGGATGTTGCGATGAGTCTCTTCAAGAAATTGCACTCACCTATCAACTAGTTGTAGAAGCAGGCGTGCATCGTGCGCCATCAATAAAGGTGGCTGAAGCGGCAAAAATTATCGAAAATACCCAACGTGATGTAAACATTGCTTTGATAAATGAATTATCAATCATTTTTAATAAGCTTAAGATTAACACTTATGATGTGCTAGAAGCAGCCGGTACCAAATGGAATTTTTTGAATTTCACTCCTGGTTTGGTGGGTGGCCATTGTATTGGAGTTGATCCCTACTATCTGACACATAAAGCGCAACAAGCCGGTTATCACTCACGTGTAATTACCAGTGGCCGATATGTCAATGACTCCATGGGGTTTTATATCGCAAAACAGACTGTAAAAAAAGTAATTGCACAGGGAAAACACATTCAAGAAGCGAGAGCCCTCATCATGGGCGCTACGTTTAAGGAGGATGTAAGCGATATTCGGAATACGAAGGTTATTGATATCGTAACTGAATTAAAATCCTACCAAATGGCTGTAGATATTGTAGATCCCCATGCAAGCTCTGAGGAAATGGAAAAAGAATACGGCGTTACACTCATTCAGCAACCTTCTAATAACTATGATGCTATTATCGTTGCCGTTAATCATCACGCCTATTTAGATTTAACAGAAACCTATTTTAAAAGTTTATTCAAAGAAGGTAAAGGTATTTTTATCGATGTCAAAGGAATATATAAATCAAAAATTAAGGACCTAGAATATTGGAGTTTGTAAAAAATGATACAGTATAAAAAACACATAATGTTAACTGGTGGGGCAGGATTTATTGGATCCCATGTTGTAAGACGTTTTGTGACGAATTATCCCGATTATCGAATCATTAATGTAGATAAACTCACGTATGCTGGAAATTTAGAAAACCTCATTGATATAGAACACAAAGACAACTATGTGTTCGAAAAAGCGGATGTCGTTGATAAAAAAGCATTGGATGAATTGTTTCTAAAATATAAAATTACTGATGTCATTCACCTTGCTGCAGAATCACACGTAGATCGTTCTATTGAGGGACCGATGGAATTTGTGTTAACCAATGTGGTTGGAACGGTTACCCTTCTCGAAGCCGCTAAAGCCGCTTGGACTGATAAAAACGACCACGTTTTTTACCATGTTTCAACGGATGAAGTTTTTGGGAGTTTGGAAAGCGAAGGTTTTTTTACCGAAAATACACCCTACGATCCACGGAGCCCCTACTCTGCCTCCAAAGCATCATCTGATCATTTTGTTCACGCTTATTTTCATACCTTTCAGCTTCCGGTAAAGATGTCAAATTGCTCCAATAATTATGGCAGTCATCATTTTCCTGAAAAATTAATTCCCCTAATGATTAATAACATTCTTAATGAAAAACCCTTGCCGATTTATGGTAATGGCCTAAATATTAGGGATTGGCTTTGGGTAGAAGATCACGCAAGTGCTATTGATGCTGTTTTTCATAAAGGTAAAATTGGCGAGTCGTATAATATTGGAGGATTAAATGAATGGTCCAACATCGATTTAGTGATGTTTTTATGCCAACTCATGGATCAAAAATTGGGAAGAGCAGAAGGCAGTTCTGCCAAATTAATCACGTACATCAAAGACAGAGCAGGTCACGATCAGCGCTACGCGATTGATGCAAGTAAAGTAAGTAACGAATTAGGTTGGACACCTTCCATAAACTTTGAAGATGGCTTATCAAAAACCATCGACTGGTATTTAGCAAATAAAGAATGGATCGACAAAGTGACCAGCGGAAGCTACCAAAATTATTACGACCAACAATACAATAATCGTTAATTAATATGGGATTATTTGGATTTTTCAAACAGCAAACAAGTAATAAAAAAGCCCTAGACATATCAAAAATAAAAGTAGATATGCATAGCCATTTGATCCCGGGAATTGATGATGGGGCAAAAAGCATGGACGAGACAATTGCGCTCCTTACAAAATTTGAATCCCTCGGCTATTCGAAAATAATTACCACCCCACACATTAAAAATCCATCCTATCCAAATACAAGTGCTATTATTTTAAGTGGATTAGATGAGGTGCGAAAAGAAATGGAAGCAGTGGGCATTACCCTAACACTAGAAGCCGCAGCGGAGTATTTTTTTGATGAATCCTTTCTAGAAAAAGTTAAAAATCGCGATGTACTCACCTTTGGCGATAACTACGTTTTATTTGAATTCTCATTTTATCATGCTCCAAGTTTTGAAGAAGTACTGTTTGATGAATTAATAAAAGCAGGCTATAAACCTGTTATTGCTCATTTTGAGCGCTACTTATACTATTTAGGGTCTATTGAAAAAGCCGTTGAATGGCGAAAAAGAGGCGTGAACATTCAAATTAATCTCCTTTCTCTCACTGGGCATTATGGTATGGAAATAAAGAAACAGGCTGAAATGCTCATTGATGCCTGTGAGTTTGATTTTGTTGGTTCGGATTGTCACCGCATGGAGCATCTTACGCTACTTGAAGAATCACTGACCCTTCCTCAACTTGAAAAGATGAACAACTATTTACTTAAAAATAAATTCTTGTGAAGCTCCACCTGCTGCGCCACGCCAAAACGAAAGTACTATCCATCAGCGGTAAAGACATTGATCGAGAATTAGCCGAAAAAGGACTGCGACAAGCGATTGAAATGAAAGCGTTTCTTTCGAAAACCGATTGGAAAAAAACCTTGCTCTTGTGTTCAGACGCAACCCGCACCAAACAAACACTCGAAAATGTAGCACTGGAAGGGCAATTTAATGCAATCAAATATTCAATTGAATTATACCTTGCAGAGGCAATGCATCTAAAAACTCTCATAGCGGACCAAGAGAATTATGATTTATTTATTATTGGTCATAACAATGGCTTGTCAGAATTAGCACAAGAACTGTGCGGCAATTACATCTGCCTGAAAACCTGTGAATACATCGAAATTGAATGTGCTGGAAACGATTGGTCGGATATTTTTATCCAAAAAGGAAGGGTTACAGCACAGTTTCATCCAAAGGTGGATTAATCACTGGTTTTTCTTTTGTGTCTTTGTTATCTATGTAATGATAGATGATTTGTGGAGTTGATTTAATTGCTGCTTCACGCTCCTCCTCCTCACGTAATTTTTGCTTATAGATGGCCTCTAAATCGGGGGGCTCAATGCCTAACTCTTTTTCGATTTCGTATTGAAATTTTGGACGTTGAGGGCCTTTTGATCTATAATAGATAGCTAAAAAAAACCCGGTACTTAAGCCCATTAAATGACCTTCCCATGAAATTCTTAAATTGGTTGGAAAAAGCCCCCAAACCATGCTACCGTATAAAAAAACAATTAATAAGGATAAGGCTTGAAGCGGAAAATATTTTCGAATTATTCCAGACATAAATAGAAAACCAGCTAAAGCGTAAATTACAGCACTCATTCCAATGTGATAAACACCCCGGTCCTCCGCAAAAGCCCACAATAACAATCCACTCATAATCCATGAAAGGACAAAAATCTTGAACCCAATTTTACGATACGAATAAAATAATAAAGTGCTAAGAAAAAAAATAGCTGGCGTATTGTTTAAAATATGTTTGGAATCATCACTAGCGTGAATTAGGGGCATAAATAAAATTCCTTTTAGCCCTCTGAGTTGCTTAGGCAATACACCTAATTCATAGAAATTATAAAGAAATAAGGCATCCGCCCAGTATACTAACCACATGGCAAATACAATAAGCAAAGCCCAGAACGCAGCACTTTTTAAACTTACCTCTTCCAATTGATTTTTTACCATACTAGAAAATATCAAATGCTGTACCTAATCGAAATCACTGACAATCTGTCCGAGATTTTAAATTTTTGACGCCAACAACCAAAGAGATAATCCGTAAAATGCTAACAAATAATAAAGTACCTTTGAGGTATCAAAAATCAGGTTTTCTTTATGTCAAAGTTTACTTTTGAAAACAAAGTTTTCATCATTACAGGGTCCAGTAGCGGAATCGGAAAAGCAATTGCCCTTGCATTAGCTCGTAAGGGAGCACAAGTGGTCTTAAATGGTAGAAATGAGGAACGATTACGTACCACAGAATCAGAACTTCTTGCTATTACAGCAAACATAATTTCAGTTTGTGCCGACGTTTCCACGATTTCTGGTGCACAAGAACTAATCGATAAAACAATCGAGCGCTTCCATAAGATAGACGGCTTAATAAATAATGTTGGTGTTTCCATGCGTGGTCGAATAGCTGATTTAAACCCTGAGGTCTACAAAACCGTTTTTGAAAGTAATGTACTTGGAACCGTTTACCCAACAATTCCTGCCATTAAACACATCAGAGAAACAAAAGGAAGTATCGTGTTTATTTCAAGCTTGGCCGCAGTGCACGGCCTGCCCTTTTTATCCGCATACAGTTCCTCCAAATTGGCCTTGAGGGCTATCGTTGAATCGCTGCGAATAGAAGAGGTAAAACATAAAGTGCACGTGGGCCTTGTACTTGTTGGGATTACGGCAATTGAGGATAATAAAGAAGCAATTAATTTTGACGGCAGTAAAATTATTTTGGAAAAACGAGACGCTCGAAAAGTCCAAAGTACAGAGCAAGTTGCCCAAGCAGTGCTAAATAATATCTCGAAACGTAAATTTATCACGGTGCAAACAACCATCGGAAAGATAAATGCATTTCTCCACGCTCGATTTCCTCTCTTAGTGGAACGGATTTTAATTAAGAACATACATAAATTTGATCATTTCAATAAATAATATGCTGATAGGTTCGAATTACGACAAACTTGAATTAATAGTGGGAGACATCTTATTACTGGAACCCATCGGGTTCTTTGGCGACCTGCTAATTTTTTTAATTAGTGTTTATTTTGCCTATAAAATCATTAAACGCAATGTAAAATCGTCCTTTTTCACTTATTGGATTTGGTTCTTTTTGATTTTCGGAACATCAATGTTAATGGGGGGATTTGGACATTTGATGTACCACTATTGGGGTGAAAGTGGTAAATACATGGGTTGGTATAGTTCACTTTTCGCAACAACCTGTCTCGAATTGGCCTTCATTTCAATTTATCCCAATTTAGCAAGAAAAAAATTATTGACGTTTCTGGCTTTTGGGAAACTGATTGCTGCTATTCTTTTGGAGTTTTACCTATTAAGTACAAATGATATCGATAAAAACGAAGCGCTTGGTGTAATTATCCCTTCGATAAACTCATTTATTGGCCTTGGCTATTGCGCTGGTTATTTAAGTTATTATTACCAAAATAAATTTGTGGTGCACTTCCACTATTTTTGGATCAGCATTCTAATTTTAATGCCAGCCAGTATATTTCAACTACTAAAAATAAATCCTCACCAATACTTTGACCGAAATGATGTGTCGCATTTATTACTAATTTTGACTTTATTTACTTTCTATAAAGGACTCCAAAAACTAGCTGTAATTGATCTCTCTAAAAGCTTGGATTAGCGCACTAAGATTACGAACGCTTCCCCTATCGATTTCGGGAATTCTAATGGGCATTGCCTTAGCAAAGATAAATGGACAATGGGATAGTTTGATCTTTTTTGGAGCCTTGTGTACCACGATTTCATTTCAAATTACCTCCAACCTAGCAAACGACTTGGGAGATACCCTGAAAGGTACAGATAATACCGAACGAATTGGGCCTTTACGCGGTGTTCAATCGGGACTAATTTCCAAAAACGCAATGATTGGCGCTATTTGCGTGTTCGTAATGTTAAGTTTTGCTTCCTCATTTCTTCTCCTCTTCCATTGTGCCGACTTGTTGAGTCCTTATGCAGTAACTTGCTATGCGATACTTTCGCTACTTTGCGTTATTGCGGCAATTACCTACACAATAGGTAAAAAAGCATACGGTTATCACGGACTCGGCGATGCCATGGTTTTTGTTTTTTTTGGATTAGTCGGTGTAATGGGCTCCTATGGTTTGTTTGGAAATACCCTGAATATAAATACCATTTTTGCTAGTTTAAGTATTGGTACTTGGAGTGTTGGTGTATTAAATCTTAATAACATGCGAGACCGAGAAAATGATATGCGCTGCAACAAAAATACCATTGCAGTAAAACTCGGTTTTGAAGGCGCCAAAAAATATCATTTCACCCTTGTAATTATAGGCATTTGCTCATGGATACTTCTCGTTATAAACAGCTATTTAGAGAACAAAAACATCCTTATTTTTCTTGCTTTTCTGCCCCTAATACTTTTTTTAAATCACCTTCAAAAAATAAAAAAAATAAATTTACCTATCGCGTTCGATCCCGAATTAAAAGTGCTTTCGTTGAGTACTTTTCTCGCGACGCTTTTTCTATTCGCAATTAGTTTTATTGAGCGTTAAATTGTCTGATAATTAGGCTTCATCGGAGCATAACTAAAAAATAATAGTAACTTTGTACACTTTAAAAAGTGTAAAATGAATATTCTAGTTTGTATAAGTAAATCCCCCGATACTACGTCAAAAATTGCATTTGTTCAAGACAATAAACTGTTTGATGAAACTGGTGTGCAATACATTGTTAACCCTTATGATGAATGGTACGCGTTAGTTAGGGCGCTTGAATTAAAAGAAAGTTTAGGTGGGCAAGTTACCATCATTACTGTTGGCTTGGCAAACGACGAAGCAATCATGCGAAAAGCCCTAGCGATTGGTGCAGATGAAGCCATTAGAATTAATGCTGAAGCAAAAGATGCCTACTTCACGGCGTGTCAAATTGGAAATTATGCCAAAGAAAAAGGCTTTGATTTAATTTTAACAGGCAAAGAAACTATCAATTTTAACGGTTCACAGGTCGGAGGAATGATTTCGGAAGTGCTTGACCTACCGTTTCTTTCTCTTGCGTCTAAACTAACTGTCGATGGCCAAACTGTCCATGTTGAACGAGAAATTGCCGGTGGAATACAGGTAGTGGAGTGCCATTTACCGCTTGTCATATCATGTGCAAAAGGAATGGCTGAACCACGAATTCCAAATATGCGAGGGATAATGGCGGCAAGAACAAAGCCCTTACAAATCATAGAGCCAATAAATATCGAGGAACTTACCAGCTATGTGTCGTTTGTAACACCTACAACCAAGGCGACAGTAAAAATTATAGATTCAGCAAACATGGATGAACTAGTCCGCTTGTTGCACAGTGAAGCAAAAGTTATATAATTATAAAAATAAAAAAAATGGTTTTAGTTTATTTAACAACGCAAAATGGTCTATCAAAGTCTGCACTTGAAACAGTAAGCTATGCTAGAAAATTAGCGGATGATGTCGCCGTCATAACTTGTGGCAACGCGTCAGAAAACGATTTGTCTGTCCTCGGTGAATACGGCGCGAAATCGATTTTAATCCATCGCGCCATCAACGGAGAAGACCATCAACAACTTACACGCTTAATTGCTTCATTTGCTAATTCACTTGATGTAAACACTGTTTTATTTTCGCACGATTTCGTTGGGAAAGCAGTTGCTCCAAGACTATCCGTGCGACTAAAAGCTGGATTAATTTCAGGTGCTATTGATTTGCCTGCTGCTGATGGGTCAATTAAAGTAAACGTGTTTTCGGGAAAGGCAATGGCCTACGTAAAAGTTAATACTTCCATTAAAATTATTTCCTTGTTGCCAAATAGTGTTCCCGCAGAAAATAACCCTGTTGCCTGTACATTTCAGGAAGTAAGTGACGATTTTGGAACAGCAGCGATTACCATTTTATCGACTAAAAAACCGGAAGGTGATATTCCACTTCCCGAAGCAGAGTTAGTCGTTTCGGCAGGAAGGGGGATGAAGGGACCCGAAAATTGGACGATGATTGAAAACTTAGCACAAGCACTGGGTGCAGCAACTGCATGCTCTCGACCTGTTGCTGATATTGGCTGGCGACCGCATCACGAACATGTTGGTCAAACGGGAGTTGCCATTCGTCCGAACCTTTACATTGCAATCGGTATTTCCGGTGCAATTCAACATTTAGCAGGTGTAAATGGATCTAAAGTGATCGTGGTGGTGAATAGCGATAGTGAGGCTCCTTTTTTTAAAGCGGCTGACTACGGTGTTATTGGCGATGCTTTTGATGTTATTCCTAAACTGACAGAAGCCGTGAGAAAATTTAGAGCAGAAAACAATTAGTCATTATTTTTTGTAATTTTAGCTTAAGACAATTTTCGAAAAAATGAAAAAAATAGCCCTAGAAATAGCTGGTATCACTTATAGCCAAACTCAATCAGGGTCGTACGTCCTTACCCTATCCGAAGAGAATGGGAAAAGAAAATTACCCATTGTTATTGGTGGATTTGAGGCACAAGCCATCGCAATAGAATTGGAAAAAATGTCTCCTAACCGTCCACTTACTCATGATTTGTTTAAATCTTTCTGCGAATCGTATTCCGTTAATGTTACCGAAGTGATTATTTACAAATTTTTTGAGGGTGTTTTTTATGCTAAGATAATTTGCATTAAAGAAAATGAAGTTACGGAAATCGACTCAAGGACGTCAGATGCAATTGCTATAGGCATTCGGTTTGATTGCCCTATTTATTCTTATGAGAGCATATTGGATGAGGTTGGTTCTACCAATGAGCGAAAAGAATATAATCGGGATGAATCAACAGATGAGGATCAAGAACAGTTGGAAATAAACGACTCATCACGAGAAGATTTTTTTGCCGAAATCAATGAATCTATCGAAGAAATGAAGTTGCGACTCCAAGACGCTATCAGTCAAGAGGATTACGAATTGGCCTCGTATTTAAGGGATGAAATTGCGAAGAAATCCATTAAATAATGATTGAAAAAGCAACACCGCTTTCCACCAATTCCACGTTTAGTATAAAATTGAAATTAATCGTTATGATTTTCTTTCAATATTTTATTTGGGGTGCTTGGTTGATTACTATTGCCAACTACTGGTTTACCACCAAACAATGGAACGCCACAGCATTCGGTGCCATTTTTACGACCATGGGAATTTCTTCCGTCTTTATGCCTAGCTTAATGGGAATTGTCGCTGATCGTTACATGAACGCAGAACGCTTATTTGCATTACTACATGTCTTAGGGGGGATTAGCTTAATGGCACTACCATTTGTCACTAATTCGTTCACTTTTTTCTGGGTTATCTTAATGGCAATGCTTTTTTATATGCCAACGATAGCGATTTCAAATTCAATTAGTTATAGCGTATTAACGAAGTATAACTTAGAGATTGTAAAAACATTTCCTCCCATTCGTGTTTGGGGAACCATCGGATTTATTGCAGCCATGTGGTTGACAAATTTAACCGGAAATAAAGCGTCCGCAAATCAATTTTACTTTGCTGGAATAGCGGCAGTTATTTTAGCTGTTTATGCGCTTAGCTTACCAAAATGCCCTCCAATCCCGAAAGAAAATACGAAACAAAGTTGGGTTCAAGTTCTTGGTTTAGATGCCTTTAAATTATTAGCTTCCTACAAAATGCTCATCTTCTTTCTGTTTTCGTTATTGTTAGGCGGAGCACTGCAACTAACCAATATGTATGGCGATGTATTCCTTGACCACTTTAAGGAAATTCCTAAGTATGCTGATTCTTTTGCTGTAAAATATTCGACTATTATTATGTCCATTTCGCAAATATCAGAAACACTTTTTATCCTTGCGATTCCATTTTTCTTGTATCGATTTGGCATCAAAAAAGTAATGATAATTAGCATGGTAGCATGGGTATTACGCTTTGGACTCCTCGCCTATGCCAATCCTGCAGACGGACTTTGGATGATTATTATTTCCTGTATCGTCTACGGAATGGCGTTTGACTTTTTTAATATTTCCGGCTCTCTTTTTGTCGATTCAACGGTTAATCCCAGTATTCGATCGAGTGCTCAAGGATTGTTTATGATGATGACTAACGGCTTTGGTGCTATTTTAGGAAGTCTGGCCAGTGGCTATTTAATCGATCACTATTTCCTATTTCCCGATGGAAGTAAAGATTGGACTGGGATTTGGATTTGTTTTGCGGTGTATGCCTTATTCATCGCGGTGTTTTTTGCGATCTTATTTCACCACAAGCATGACCCAAAACAACTAGGAGAAATTAAACACTAAAAAAGTTGGTAAATTAGTTCTTTTCTATATTATTTTTGACTGGTCTCAATTGTACAAAAAGACTATTACACAACCCCTTTGAGGGGTTAACTATTTTTAACGCTGGATGTAATCCAGCGAAAAATAAAAAAATAGTTCCCTTTTTGGCATGTATTTTTATTTAAAATCATGACAGAAATATTTTTTGATAAGATAGTAATCAGTCAAATATTATTATTAATTTTAACAAAAAAAACATGAAAAATCTATTCTCTTTTGCATTAATAATGATGACTTCACTTAGTTTCTATGCTCAAAAAGCAACTTCTTTTGAAGGTAAGTTAGACGGGCTTGAAATAAAAGCAAGTATTAATCTATTGAGTGGAGAAAGTTCTGGTAGCTTCTTTTTTATTAATCAGCCAAAAGAAATTTACGAGCTTATCATGGTAAACAAAGCAGATAGTCAGATCGAAATCAAGGTCATACTAAATGGCAATAAACACGCAAGTGGTACGCTAAATCAAACAAAAATAGATGGCATAACGCATTTAAACGGAGAGATCACCAAAGAAGATGGAAAGAATGCGGTGATCGAATTAGTTGAATCTAACTAGTCGCTTAAAAAATATCTAGTTTATAAACCTCGCCTAGCGTTTCATTATTTCTGATAGTTACCTCTAAATCATTAATTAGACCATCAGCGATATCGTATACCCATCCGTGGATATGTAACTCTTTCTTTTTCTTCCACGCTCCTTGTACGATTGACGTTTTTGCCAAATCAAACACCTGTTCCTCTACGTTTAATTCAACAAAACGATTAAAACGATCCTTTTCCGCAGCAATAGCATTTAATTCAGTGGCGTGATGCCTATACACATCCTTAATGTGACGAATCCAATTATCAATTAATCCAATATGTTTATTGCTCATAGCGGCTTGAACGCCACCACAACCATAATGGCCACAAACGATAATATGCTTCACATTCAAAACATTGACCGCGTAATCTAATACAGATAACATACTCATGTCTGTATGAATCACCATATTGGCAATATTACGATGCACAAATACTTCCCCAGGTTGTGCGCCAATAATTTCATTCGCAGGTACACGGCTGTCCGAACAACCAATCCATAGTAATGGGGGCTGTTGACCTTCCGCTAAACGATTAAAAAAATCAGGGTCTTTCTCTAAATTCTTAGATACCCAAACCTTGTTATTATCTAGCAAGGACTTATAAAAATTTTCCATATCCATTCTATTAAATTAATACTTTTATTTTAAATCAATATGAATTAACTCGACACTAATATTTTTTGAGGGGGCTTTATACATTATAAATTCTCTCATGAGTTCTAGCACATCAAAATCAATCGTTTTACATGCTGTACCGTCTATTTTCAAGCGATAATTAGAAGGGATATTATTTAATTCCGCTTTAATACTTGCCTTATTCAAAAAAGAAACATCTTCTGAAAAGACCAATACAATTTGCCCATCATTTATTTCCTTTCGATAATCATTTTTAAAATTTTTACGCAATAAAAAGAACATGGAAACTCCAATTCCAATAGCGATTCCTATTAACAAATCAGTAAATAATACACCTATAATAGTGGAAACAAAAGGTATAAATTGATCCATACCATTTCGAAATTGTTCTTTAAACAAATTGATTTTGGTGAGTTTATACCCAACAAAAACCAAGAGTCCTGCTAAAACTGAAAGTGGAATTAGGTTTAGCCATTTAGCGACAAATAATACAGCTAGTAGAAGCCAAAAACCATGTAATATCGTTGATAATTTAGACTTTGCACCACCACCTATATTTGCCGAACTTCTAACAACAACTTGGGTAATTGGCAAGCCACCAATTAAACCTGAAAGAATATTGCCAATTCCTTGCGCTTTTAACTCTCTATTAGTTGGTGTAATCATCCGTTCGTTATCTAACTTATCAGTTGCTTCTGCGCCTAATAACGTTTCTAAACTACCTACAATGGCAAGCGTAAAAGCAATAATATAGCAGTTGACATTACTTAAAAAAGAAAGGTCAGGATGAACAAAATAATTAAAAAAATCAAAAGGCGAATTTAATATAGGTAACTTAACTAAATGAGATGCTTTGACTGCAATAGAAGGAGAGAAGGACAGAAATAATTGATTAATAATAATTGCCAAAACAACGACCAATAATGAACCAGGAATGAGTGAGAAAAAACGGATTTTTTTAACTCGTGATAAATCAAGCACAATAAACAATACTAATGAGATGAAACCAATGATAAAAGATCCCACATTAGAATTTTGGATCGCGTAAAACAATTCAGTTAATGTATTATGGCCATCCTTTTGAATAAATGCTTCATCTCCAATGAAATCAGCGTCAAATCCAATTAAATGTGGCATTTGTTTTAAAATTAAAATAATTCCTATCGAAGCCAACATACCTTTTATAACCGCTGAGGGGAAATAATTAGCAATTAACCCAAAGCGAAGAAAACCTGCTATTAATTGAATAATCCCTGCTAAAACAACCGCTAACAAAAACCCTTGATAACTTCCTAATACGGTTATTCCTCCGATAACTATGGTAATTAAGCCCGCGGCTGGTCCTGAAACGCCTTTGCTAGATCCACTTATCGCACCAACGATAATTCCACCAATAATCCCTGCCAAAATTCCTGCAAAGGGACTAGGCAGCCCCGGAATACCAGCAACGGAGGTGGAAGCTAAACCAAGACCTATACATAATGGCAAGGCCACAAAAAATACTACGATACTCGCTGGCAAATCTTTTTGCCAAGCTTTAAAAAAATGATTCATTTATATAAAATTTAAATAACTACTCGGTAATTTATCTAAATTTTATTTTCGGGGGGGGAATAAGGTATTTCTAAATATACCGGCTTCGGTATTTGATTATTATGGCTCAAATAAATAGTTTGTTGATAAACATCACAAACATCATGATTCGAACTTGAATTTTTATTATCAATAAAATAAAATTCTGCATCAACTTCCCCCTCACTATCTTCTGTCGAAAAATCTCCAAGCTCCTCTTCAGTTGAAACATCGCCTAACTTAATACTAGCTGATTTATGTTCGAACAGGTAACAAACGGAAATTAGTTGCAATAAAAATAACTTCAAAAACAGTAATTTGATTATCGCACCTCGATTTACCATATGACAAAAGTAAGTTGAATATTTAGACAATAAGCTGATTACTTAAATAACATTTAATTTTTTCCCAACTTTAATAAATGCTGCAATTGCTTTGTCCAAATCTGCTATAGAATGAGCAGCGGAAACCTGCGTTCTAATTCGTGCTTGATCCTTTGCAACCACCGGATAGAAAAAACCAATGGCATACACACCTTCTTTCAATAATTCATTCGCAAAATTTTGTGATAAGGCCGCATCATAAAGCATTATGGGCACAATTGGAGAATCTCCTTTTTTGATATCAAAACCTGCAGCAATGATCTTTTCCTTGAAATACAAGGTATTACTTTCTAATTTATCTCTTAACTCCGTATTAGCAGAAAGAATTTCGAAAACTTTAATCGACGCGCCAACAATTGCCGGGGACAATGAATTAGAAAACAAATAAGGACGAGAACGTTGCCGTAACATTTCAATTACTTCTTTACTTCCAGTAGTATACCCGCCCATTGCACCACCAAGCGCTTTTCCAAGGGTACCTGTAATAATATCTACACGATCCATTACACCACAATATTCTGGAACTCCTCTACCCGTTTTACCAATAAATCCTGCTGAATGGCATTCATCAGTCATAACCAAGGCGTCATATTTATCAGCTAAATCACATATTTTATCCATTAAAGCGATGTCACCGTCCATAGAAAAAACACCATCTGTTACAATAATACGATGACGTTGAGCCTGTGCCTTGATTAATTGATCTTCAAGGTCCTGCATATTTGAATGTTTGTAGCGGTATCTCTGCGCTTTGCATAAACGCACACCATCTATGATTGAAGCATGGTTTAATTCATCGGATATAATGGCATCTTCCTCCGAAAATAATGGTTCGAAAAGTCCTCCATTTGCATCAAATGCAGCCGCATAAAGAATGGTGTCTTCAGTGCCGTAAAACGCAGCAATTTGACGTTCAAGTGTTTTGTGAATATCTTGCGTACCACAAATAAAACGAACCGAAGACATACCAAAACCATGCGTGTCTAAGGTGTCTTTTGCAGCTTGTACTACCTCCGGATGAGAGGATAGCCCCAAGTAATTATTCGCACACATTACCACCACATTCTCTCCTGAATCTACCTGAACAGTTGCCCCTTGAGGACTCGTAATAACTCGCTCTTTTTTTAATAAGCCCTTTTCTTGAATAGATTGTAATTCTTTAGCTAAAAATGATTTAATTTTTCCGTACATACTTACTTTTTTATATATCCTCGACTACGTTTAACCAATAAATTTAATAAAACATTGGCATCTTTTGGATCAATTTTTTTTCCAAATCTTATCGTTTTATTTAGGTATTCAAATTGCACTCTTTCTCCACCATTAATCCATGGGGATGATTCCCAAACGCTTTGAAGAGAATTAGGCGCAGGAAAAACTAAGTTAATTTGTTTAATGTTTTCATGATAATACACCGATGCTTTACCATAGTTGGAAATTGATTTTTTCAGATGCAATCCAATCTCATCAATTTTAATTTTTTCTTTTCCATACTGAAGCCATAAAAAAGCCTTGGTAACACGAAAAGCATAATAAAACCAAAACACGAGCGATACAACAATAATTATTTGCTCTTGATCTGTTAATTTCAAGGAATTAAAAGCCCACACTAAGGTGATTCCGATAACGTACCACATGGCCAACCATGCGCCCATCATTAAGCTCACTAAAAATTTCTTTTCGGGACCAATGACAATTGTCGTTTTATTCGAATGATCAACAAATGTAATTCGTTGTCCTATTGTTTTCATAGGACAAAAATAAAACAAAAAACCCCGGCTTTCGCCAGGGCTTTAATTAATTTATTATGCTTAATAATTCCAAACATCATGTTCCCAATTACGCATCGTATTTTTAAATTGTTCGGCTTGATATAAAGCATCTACACCGTAACGATAATCTTCAATGTCTTGGTCAAATCTATTAGAACTTTTATAAATCTGGCCTGTAAAACGTCTTTTCCAAAATAAATCATCGAACGACATCCACTGAGCATCTGATTTATCATTATAAACAAAATAGTTCACAATAACATTTCTCAATTCAGGGAAATACAACCAAAACATTTCTCTTTCAATTGTTGGCCCTTCGTACAGACCAATTGTACCATCTTCATCTCCAGCAATTTGAGAACCTGTAGCATTTATAGCTACAAAGTTTTTAAACCTATCAAGGTATTCATTACTAACTTCCCATGACTCTTGTCCAGATTTTTCTGGCATAATGTATCTACCTACAGGAGCAATAGCTATAATTCGCTTATCTAAAACAGAACGCTCCTTATCAAAAAACCAATCTTCTTTGATATTGTAAGCTGAAATACTCTGAGAAGAAATAAAATTAACTACATCATCTCTACGTAGCTTCAAGCCTCTTCTTTCATCTAAATTATATATTTGAATCGCCCTCTCGTATGCTATTTTAAGATCTACCATACCTTTGCCCATAACTTCACCAACATGCGTAGTATTTCTTGTGTTATTTGCTTGCTTTTTCTCCCAATCCGCAAAAGATTCTAAAACATCATCAACCACATACGGCTGGCCTATTGGAGTAGGATCATCGTTAATCCATTCCCAAAAAGGACCTGGAGCACCAAAGCTTATCAATCGTGAAATTGTCTTTTTATAAACTGGATCAGTAAAAAATGGATCAGGTGAGGCAGAAGCGATTTGGTACTTTAATTGATAGCCATCCTCAACAGTTGGGAAATCTGGATTTGCAACGTTATAAACATGAAGGTCTCCTAACATAATATGTGTTAAAATAATGGTCCATAAAGAATATCGCTCCTGGTGCTTTACCCAATCTTTCTTATTAATCTCCGATTTATCTGCTGGTAGAACAAAATCTTCCACAAAATAATCATAGGGATAAAAGATAGTTTGATTCATTTTTTCCCGTGCATCAATCCTTGAAAAAACGCGTTTCGACCAAACGTAATCAGAAAGTCTAACGTGCTCATATTCCACTTTCGCTGCTAAAGGAACTTCATCATTAAGTACAACACCATCTATTACACCTGGAGAGGAAATATTAATTGGACCTTTGAAAGGGATAGGATCAATAGTGTTAGTGCCATTACTACCTCCCTGACCGAACATAGATAATGTTAAGCTCATTAAGGAAGACAACAAAAATAAATTTCTCATAACGTTCTTATTTTTCAGTTAATATAAATACTCCGGTTTTTATTAAATAATAACCATAAATATTACATAATGGTTAAATCTGCATTAATGTAAGATGTTTCGCCATTTAAACCATTCTTAATTTTAACCTTAATGGCTAATTTTTTTCCCGCCTTCTTTTTAGTAGCATCTCTAGGGATTCTATTGCCATTATACTCAAAGTCTTCGCCATCAATTACTTGAATACTTAATATTGAATAGGGAATGGTGATAGGATCGGTAGCAGACAAAGTAACAGCTGTACCGGCTGATTTAGAATAAATTGTGGATGCAACCGCCGGTTTCGGCAATCTCTTAACTGTGTAAGTGTTTTGTGCTAACTGAATTGGTTTGCCATCTTTAGTAGTTCCCATTAAAGTTAAGGTAGTTTTACCTAATGCACTTGGGTTGATAATAAATTGAGGTCTCCCGCCCACCATGGTAGCCGTTTTTCCGTTCAAAGTATAAGACACAACACCAGATCCAACACCAATAATTTTATTATTATATCCTTGATACAAGATATTAAATTCGGGCATTTCCAATGCACCCGCTTGCTCTACTACTTTAACTTTCCAAGTCCAAGGGCGTAGTTTTTCAACACCTTGTTTATCTTTGATTGCAACAGTACCGCTGAAGCTCATTTCGCCACCAGCACCCGCTTTAGTACGGATTGTTCCAATACCATTTTCAATTGTTATTGCACCTGAATTACTAGTAACACTTGGGTTGTTATCCGAGTCATATGCTGCCATAGTAACTTTCAATTCAATATCTTCTCCAGCTGAAGCAACACCTGGCCCACTTACCAACTCTTGAATTTTGTTAAATGAATATTGACCTGTTACAACCTTACTTTTCAGCAAATTAATGGCTTTAACTCGAGCTACTAATATTTCATTTTGCATTGAAGATAAAGAAGCAATTGCTGCCACTAAAGGCGAATGGTCAAAAGTTTTACCAATCCAATGTACATTTTTTTGCTCATGATGATCATTCAATTCACTTTTTGTTAATTCTTCGTAGATGCCTGTTAATGTAGGTGCGTCATCTTTATTCATTTTATTAGGAGCCGCATTTAACATCTTTTTAATTTGAGCTGCTAAATCGTTATTATCTTTAAAAGTGTTAATATTAGTTAATTTTACAGCATATTTCACACCATTATCTTGATAAGAACCAGCTTGCCCTGTTACAACATTTCTAAAATTATTGTATCTTTTCCATAAACGAAGCCCTATTTTGTCTGCCTCTAAAGCCTTAATATCAGATCCGATAATTTCATGCATTGGAACATCAAATTGATCTTTTGCTTGTACTGCATCAAGATTCATTCTTGTTGGTTTGAGCGGGTTTTTATCATCGTACTTAATCCAAATAATTTTATCGTGATCTTTGTCTTTACAGTCTTTGATATTTTCACCGGATTTCTCTAAAATATGTAATTTTATACTATCAATGAATTTAATCATTGATCCAGCTTCTTTATCAATATTAGCAATATAACCTAAAAGGCTTTTAATTTTCTCCTTTTTAGCTTTTCCTGATGCGTCATCCAATAATGTAGCCATTTCGGATGCTAAATCTCTTTTTGCAATATCGCCTCTTTCTACTTGAATAATATTTCCTCTCTGAATATTTTCTTCAATTGCAACAAAAGCATCTAGAACTGACTTTGATACATTTAAGGCAAGAAGTGCCGTAAGTACCAAATACATCATTCCAATCATCTTTTGTCTTGGGGTTTCTTTACCACCAGCCATAATCTATGTTTTTAAATGTTTATAATAAAATATTTTGGTTGTTGGTTTAATTAGCTTTTCATAGCTTTCAACATGTTGCCATAAACATTGTTCAAATCAGTTAAGTTTTGAGCCAATACAGCCATGTTTTCACGATATAAACGCGTATCTTCTGCAGAAGCAGATAAATTACCCATCATTTCAACTACTTGCTTTTGGAAGCCTTGCGTAGCCTCTAAATGAGCTGAAGAACCTTGTAATTGAAGCTCGTAAACATTGTTCAAAGCGCCAAGGTTTTTAGAAACTTTTTGCATTTGCTCACCAAAAGATTCTCCTTCTAATGTATTTGAAGTTAATCCAGCAATAGAAACGGAAGCTCTTTCATAGGCATCAGATAAAGAAGAAACTTTATTAGATGCTGCTTCCAAACTTGCAACATATGAATCTGTTGCAGTTGCTGCAGATGAAACACTTTTCAACTGTTCTGCATTGTGACTTAAATCACGCATAGCAGAACCTAAACGATCTAAAAGAGATTGATCAATTTTCGCATTCGTAAGAAGTTCGTCAAATTTTTCTGTAATTCCTGTCGAAGATGAACCACCAGAACCACCACCTAATTCCATTGGCTTAGGGAATGCTTGCAACTCTTCTGCAGTTTGTGGTCTTTCGTCTTCAGGTAAAAGGTATGGGTAATAAACAGCCCAATTAGGTTCAGCATGTAAAGGCTCCATGGCACTCAAGGCAAAAATAACTGCTTCAGTAGTCAAACCAACAATTAACATTATATCGCAATATGGCCAGTGCATGATTTTAAATAATGCACCCAAAATAACTACGGCTGCTCCGTAACCATAAACCATTTTCATTAAATTTTTGTACCCTTTTGATGCGAAAAAACCGCCTGACTTACCACTCATAACTTTTAGATTTTTAAATTAAACTTATATTGATTGAATTGTTACAGATTTACTTATTTTAATTGAATATCACTTTGGATTTCTTCGCCATTTTCAGCTTCAAGATCCTTTCCACCTCGACCTAAATGCGTCATTACATTTCTAAATCCAATGTAACATTTAGCGGTATCTTGATATTCATAGGTTCTAGTGGAATTCATTAGATAGTAACCAATGTCTTTCCATGAGCCGCCTCGAATAACCTTTCGTTTCTTAACAGGATGATCACCATCCTTCGCATCATATTGATAATCTGAATTTAAATCGTGAGTAAATTCATGCGTTGAAACATCAAATGCCGAAGAACACCATTCTGCCACGTTTCCAGCCATGCAATACAAACCAAAAGCGTTTGGATTGTATGAATATACCTTAACAGTATGGAAACCACCATCTTCAAAATAACGGCCTCTCATAGGCTTAAAATTGGCTAAGAAACAACCATTTGCATTTCTTATATATGGACCACCCCAAGGATATTGAGATAAATCTAAATCTCCACGAGCACCTCTTTCCCATTCAGTTTCTGTAGGTAATCTAAAATCGTTTACAAATAAATCACCGTTAGATAACAACCAGCTATGGTATAATTGAGTTCTCCAAACAGAAAACGCTTTAGCTTGAGTCCATGTAACACCGACAACAGGATAATTATCATAAGCTGTATGCCAAAAATAATTTTGCGTCATTGGGTCATGAAACGAATAGGTAAAGTCTCTCACCCAACACATTGTATCAGGGTAAACGTGAATTCTTTCTTTAATAATGAATCTACTTCTATCTGTGTGCCCACGAATTGCATTGTGCTGACCTTTCGTGTTAGTATAACCTAAATCCAAATCCTGACCAGGGTTAATGAGGATATCACCTTTAACCAATATATCATGATCTGAATTTTGCGGTATAGTTTTATTACCCGTAGTATCTGGGAAAGGATAAACAGTCTTATCAAACAAAACATTATCTCCATTAGGGTCTAATGTTGAACGGTGCAATCCTTTTTTCTTTTCATCTTTCGATAATGGGTCTCTTCTGCTAGAGCCTGTTAGACCATCATAGTCATAAAGTTTTCTCGAGTCAACATCCGCGGTTTCTATTTTTCCTCGTTTTGCCGCTTCTTTATAATCAATCCAGAAATAATCATAAAACAAAAGACGTGTATCCAACTGTTTATTTTTAAAGAATTGTTCTTCCTGACCTAAGTACATATCTGATAACAAGAAAGCTATTTCAGGATCCGCATAATCAATTGGCACTTCCCAATTTAGTGTAAAAAACTTTCTGTTTTCAATACGTCCTCCGTTTGCTTCTAATAATTTCTTATCAAAGTCCTTAGGAGCATCAGTTTTCATATCTGCTGCCTTTCCTTCTTTAGAATAAGCATAAAAGATATTAGAAACCTCCATAGGGTTTAAGGTTAGGTCTATATCTTTCCTAGTTATCTTCTTTGGAGCTTTATCAAGACCAGCTTTTTCCCAGTCAAAACCATTTACTTTGATTCCATCGTAACCTGTTAAATAAAGATAAGCCTTGTCTAATTCTTCTACACCTTCTGTATTTAAAAATGGCTCAAAAGGCGTATTGGCGCCTTGAACGTCAGATCCTTGTGAAATCAATGAACGATACGGCTCTTTAAAGAAGTCATCAGGTACATTCACCCATTGTTCTGCGTCATCAGCAGATTGTCTTTTGTATAATTTTTCTCTTGCCATTGAATCACGCACCCAATCAACAAATTGGCGGTACTCATTATTGGAAATTTCAGAGGCATCCATATAAAAAGCTTGAACTGATACAGTTCGAGTCCTTGCTGTATGCAATCCCATGATGTCTTCATCATTATCCCCTTGTTGATATGCCCCAGATGGAATGTAAATCATACCATAAGGAACTTTACCTGGTCCTAAAATATCTGGATAGAAAGTATCGCGTCCTTGAACACCTACTAAATTTCCGTCAATGTCATCACAAGATGCGAACATTAACACTACTACTACTAGAGCAAAAAATCTTTTCATTTTATACTTATTTAAGTTCAATCGTTTTTCAAACTAACTTTGCTACAGGTCATCAAGGTTTGCTATAACGTATGAACAATAAAAATGGTTACAACCTAATTAATTAACTTTTATAACCACCTTGGGTGACGTGTTTTCGTCACTGGAGGTGGAGGTAAATAATAACAATATTTCACCATAATCTCGTGGGAACCTCGTGAAACACTTGAAAGCTTATTTATTGTTAAATCGTAGGAATAACCAACAGTTAAATTTTTCATGGGATTATATCCTAAAATGATAGCTACCGCATCAGATGTTCTAAATGTTATACCGCCATAAGCGATCTCGTTGTTATTTTTAACATAGAAATAACGTGCGTTAATATCCGCAGACATTTTAACCATATCTGTTCTCACCAAAAGATTAGCATCAATATTTCCACCAGCAACATCTTTCATTTTATACCCACCCATTATGTAATAATGACGAGCGGACTGATAAGTAGATGGTGTAGTAAGAACACCCACGCTTGAAAATTCAGACTCACTTAAATGCGTTGATGACAAACCTGCATAAAAATTCTTTCCTTTAAAATAAGCTCCGAAATTCAGATCCAAACTTGCAGCTTGAAATCCATCTGCCGGAAGCGATGGGTCAATTAAAGTTGAAGGCGGAACCCATGTTGGATTCATGCCATAAGTCATTATCCCCAAACCAATCCCAAGGCCTAAACGACCAACATTTCCAATTTGAATAGGATACGAATAATTTAACAATACATTGTTTTGTCTAGAAAATCCAATAGCATCATGATAAAAAGAAACTCCAAGACCTCCAGGAAAGAAGCGATTCATATTAGCTTCAATATTCAAAACCGCAGAGTTTGGGGCACCGTTTACCTTGTCCCATTGATTTCTGTATATTGTAGTGGCACAAATACCATCATCTAAACCAGTTTCGCCTGGATTTATACTCATTTTATCGTAAAAAAAATGAGTTAGCAACTTGTCTTGCTGACCAATAGCACTACTTGTAACAAGCAACACTAAAATAGATAAAAGTCTTATTTTCAACAGTTTCAGTTTTATTTAACATGTAAATTTATTCTAAACTCAGCAGTTTAAGCTTAAAATTGAATGCTAAAATAAATAAAAAAATCAAAACTCAAAAAAAAAGTTTGCTTTATCTATTTAATAATTGATTTTATTCCATCAATTCTAATAGAAAAGAGATAGTTAATAACTGAAAAGATTTTTCACATGATATTAGCCAAGTTTTTGATATGTTTTCCACCATAAATCTGGCATTTCATTTTTCATAGCCATATCATAATCATATTTATTGCAGGGGACTAGGTGATGGCGTTCGAATTTTGAGAATTCACTTGGTGGATAGGGAACTTCCATCCACCATCTATCTGATTTATTGCTTCTATAAAATACTATTTCATGTTCGCCTTTTTCCAAGAAGACAGTAAATCTTGTGTATTCCAACTTACTCCCAACCGGAAAATCTCCTTTTCTTGCAAAAAAGCCATCCATAAAATACCAACACATTTGGGCAATCAGTTTTGTTTCTATAGTTGAATTAGAAAAACAGTTGAAAATTCCAAAACTGGTTACTTTATCACTAATTCCTGCATATTTAGTGATTTGACAAGCTTGTTCAGCATAAAATCCATTAGGATTACCTTGATTGTTTTTCGCATCAGATGCTCGGATCGACTCAAAATCAAAACTTATAATATCTGAATTCCGAAGGATTGGTTCTGCCATTTTAAAATCCGAATTAAATTCTCCCAATCGACAAACATCAAAAAATAATTTTTCAAACAACTCCAATTCTTTTGGTTGAGCGAAGGGGGCTTGCAATCCAATATTAGCGTGATTAAATAAATAGCATGGCCTTCTAAGCAATAAACTACCAATAAAATTATCATGTGTGATTTCGTCGTCCACGGCTCCTAAATCCAATTTAGCATCGATGGTACACGTGTTAACCAATTGTTCTAATTCTTCATATCCAATAAACATGGCAGTGCTTAGGTCCTGAGAACCGCCAACAACAAGAGGAATAATTTTATTTTTCACTAATTCCGTTACCACCTGCGCTAATGCAAAATAGGTATCACTTAAATTATTCCCTGGCAACAAATCGCCCAAGTCATAGATGGGCAAATTCCAATCCAAGCCTTTATACAAGGAATAAAATTCATCCCTAAAACTACTTGGTCCAGTGATTGACTTTTCAATATCAGCGTTAAAACCATTAAGCCCCCTATATTCTGGAACATAAAGAATGGCACATCCATTTTTTGAAAGATCGGGAAAACTATTCGTATTCGCATCTATTACACTCCCTAATTGATCATTCGTGTAGGAATTTTGAAGCTCTAATGGCTGAAAATAAATTGATATGTCTTTCATCTAAGAATTTGAATAGCTCAAAACTAAACTAAAGACTATTCAAATAAATGGCGCTTCACAAAAGAAATGAAAGGTGAAAAGTGAATAACTCTTATTCCTGCCATAATTGATCTTGGCCATTATCTGATTCAAGAATCTTTTTGATAGCTGGTTTAAAATAAAGGTTTGACTTTAGAACTTTTCCATCTTCACGGTAAATTGGCATGCCAAACTCATCTAACTTACTCATATTTGATCGTTGGATCTCCTCAAAAACTTCAACAATTTTGTGTTGAAGTCCATGTCTCAAAATAGTTCCACACAAGATATATAATTGATCTCCAAGCGCATCTGCAATTTCGACTATATCGTTATTAGTAGCTGCTTCAAGATATTCTTCATTTTCCTCCTTCATTAAATTGAATCTCAATTCAATATCATTAGCACTTAAAGATGCGCAAGGAGTTTGGTTGTTTTCAATACCGAAGGCATCGTGAAAAGATGCTACCGCAGTAATTATTTCTTGTAACTTCATTGAAGAATTTTAATTATTTAATAAATTTTCTAACGCTGTTTGCACTTTAGTAGCGTTGGGTAAAATTGCTTCTTCCAAGCCTGAATTCAAGGGAATTGCTGGGGTATCTACTGCGCCAACAATGGCAATTGCGGCATCAAGGGAATTAAAATTATCACGTTGTAGTCTCCCTGCGAGCCCAAGAGCAAAATTACATTCAATTGACTCTTCTGTTACAATTAGAATTTTACCATGTTTTTGACAAAGCTCATTCATTGCTTGATGATCTAAAGGATTTAAACTTCTCAAATCTAAAATCTCTAACCTTCCGGCAAAATTCTTTGCTGCTTCTAATGTCCAATATACTCCTCTACCATAGGTTATGACACCACAACTCTCCCCTTTTTCTATTAATGAATCGTCAGCCGTCTGAACCGTTCTTGCTTTTCCAATTGGTATACAATATTCCTCATCAGGTTCTGGAGACATCGCTCCTTCAGTCCCTGCAATTTTAGACCAATAAAGCCCTTTATGTTCCAAAATAACAATTGGATTTGGATCATAAAATGCCGCTTTCATTAATCCTTTTAAATCGGCACCCGTTGAAGGATACAAAACTTTGATTCCCCGAATATTAGTTAAAACTGATTCAACACTTGAAGAATGGTAAGGCCCTCCTGATCCGTAGGCTCCGATAGGCACACGAATGATACAACTCACCGGCCATTTCCCATTAGACAAATAATAAGAACGAGAAACCTCCGTGAACAATTGATTTAGACCAGGCCAAATATAATCAGCAAATTGCACCTCTACTATGGGTTTTAGGCCAACCGCGGACATCCCAACAGTAGAGCCAATAATAAATGCTTCTTGAATTGGGGTATTAAAAACCCTATCATCACCAAAAGTTTGCGCCAAGGTAGCTGCTTCACGAAAAACGCCACCAAGCCTCCCTCCTACATCTTGACCATAGAGCAATGCTTCCGGGTGTTTTTGCATTATTTCCCTGACCGCAAAAAGAGCTGAGTCAACCATAACGGTTTTCTTTTTACCGGCCGGCTCGCGATTTCCTTTTTCTTCAACAATACTTGTCGGTGCAAAAATAAAATCTGAGATAGAATCAAGGGAAGGATCAGGCGCGTTTAGGGCTAATTCATATTGTTGATCGACCGATTTCCGAATACTTGATTCTGCATTGATTGAATCAGCAAGAGAAATTTTATAATCCTGCAATATGGATTTCAACTTTGGGTATGGATCTTCTTTTTCAGCTTCCTTTAAATCATCCCTGTACCATTCTTTTCTTACGCCAGATGTATGATGGCCAAGTAAAGGAACTTTTGCGTGAATAATAAATGGGCGACGTTCATTTCTAACCAATGAGAATACTTCATTTACCGTTTCGAAACAAGTAATGAAGTCAGTTCCATCAATTGTACGAACCTCGATACCCTTAAAGCCTTTTGCGAAATCAGTTATGTCTTGCGCTCTAGTTTCCGATGCTTTTGCAGAAATATCCCAGCCATTATCTTGCACTAAGTACACTATAGGAAATTGTTTTAATGCAGCCATCTGAAAAGCCTCAGAGACCTCCCCTTCAGTGCAGGAGGCATCACCAAGTGAACAAACAACAACAGGGGCATTATTAAAATCAACCGAAGATAATCCGGTTTTTTCTTTGTATTGAATCCCCATTGCTACTCCAGTTGTTGGAATGGCTTGCATACCAGTTGCCGAAGACTGGTGAATAATCTTTGGAAAATCTTCCTTGTTTAAAGAGGGGTGAGCATAATAAGTTCTTCCTCCCGAAAAGACATCATCTTTTTTAGCAAAAACCTGCAGCATTAATTCATAAGGACTTATACCCATACTCAATAGCATAGAGTCATCACGATAATAGGGAGAAACCCAATCGATTGGTTTTAATTGCATGCCAATAGCAATTTGAATTGCTTCATGACCACGAGAAGTTGCGTGAACATATTTAGCAGTCACTTCTTTATTTTGCTCGTATTTTTCAGCCAAGGTTTTAGCCGTACACATAAACTTAAAAGCGGTCTCGATAGTGACCTTATCTAGCAATGTTTTGGGAGAGATTTCTTTTTTTTCAGCCATTTCAATATTACAAGCGTCAAATATACAAAAGAAGAAAATAGAACACTATAAATAGAGCTAATCAGGATTAAATTAAATACAAGAAGGCATCCTAAACGATGACTGCCGATTGTAGTAATTCTAATTTCAAATTATAAGAATCTAACTCAGCCATAGCCCCAATCGGAAGCGTCCATTTTTTAGGGGTATGCCCAAAAGGCGCATTATAAATTGCTGGGATATTTAAAGGTAAAACATGGTGTTTAATAACTTCTAAGATCGTGAAGGACTGAAGAGGGTCTTCACTTACACATTTAGTACAGGCCCCAAAAACGAAACCGGTAAGTTTATCTATAACACCTGCGAGTTTCAACTGAGTAAGCATCCTATCAATTTTGTAAGGATCTTCATTCAACTCTTCAAGGAATAATATTTTATTATCACAATTTGGCATATATTCCGTTCCCAAAAGACTGTTAAAAACCGTTAGATTACCACCAATTAACTCCCCTTGTGCCAGACCTTGGTTTAGCACTATTGTTTTATCTTCAACTCCAATTGGAAAAACATTTCTATTTCCTAAGAAAACGGTATTAGTAAAACACAGTGTTGAAAAAGGATCCCAGGAAGACAAACCTACTGGGCCATGAAAAGTGATCAATTTTGTTTTGGTATTAATTGCTAAAAGAAGACTTGTAATATCACTAAAACCCATAATGACTTTAGGATTTTCGGAAATTAACTTATAATCCAAGCTACTAAGTATTCTGGCACAACCCCAACCACCCCGAGTACAAAAAATTGCTTTAATTGATATGTCAGCAAAGGCATTATTAATATCATTGGCCCGTTCTTGATCAGTTCCAGCCAAATAACCAATTCTATTCGATGCCGATTTCGCAACTTCTACAACAAAGCCTAAATTAGAAAGAATCGTACTAAATTCTTCCATTTTTTTCAGATCAAAAACAGCACCTGCTGGAGAAACTATTTGCACTTTATCGCCAACTTTTAGGGCGGAGGGCAAAATCAAAGACTCATTATCTTGAGGCTTATCATTTGAATCAATAGTTTTAAAGCTGTTAAAAGGTTGAACTATGGATGCAGAAGCAATTAGCGCGGTATATTTCAGGAATTTCCTTCTGTTTTGCATTATAAAAATCTCAGTAAAAAATTACAACGCACATTTTATCGAAATCGATTTATTTTGATTCAATTTAATTGCGCAACTTTCAAACGAAGGTGCGGAAAAAACAGGCCTAATATTATTTGAGAAACCGTAAGATTCTATTGGAAATCCAAAATAATTTCTATCACACGTATTATTATTATTTACATCATGAAAAACACAAACTCCGTAAGTTCCACTAATCAAATCTTTAAATAAAATAGTAACCTGCCCTCCACTAATATTCGCTCGCACTTTTTTATAGGTAAGTCCAACTTTAGCAAAATTCGCTGCATTCTGATACAAGCCCACCTCCACCTTTCCGTTTGTATTTTTAAGGTTGGTGATTGTTACAGTTAAGTTATATGTTTCTTTTTGTGCATTAAGCGCAATAAAAAACAGGGAACAAAAAATAGTTAGCGTTAATTTTATCATAACTAAAAATTAGTTTTAAAAAATCTATCCATCCAAACAAATGTTGATGCATAATTGCCTTTTAGCTTAGCATGATGATCATCGTGGTGTTTTGTTTTGCTAAGCAGCGGTATTTTACTTGAAATGGGAAGTTCTAAGTCAGAATGAATATGAATCTCGTGTAAATTTCTTAATGCTCCAAAGATCCAAAATGCATAAAGATTAACTGGCATAAAAATTAAAATAAGCGCAAATCCAAGGAATGCCCCTATCATTCCCATTAACCATTCAAATGGATGCGCATACAGATATTCCAGCGGAAAAGGTTTCGTGGCTTTATGATGAATGGAGTGTACATTTTTCAACATAAATTTATTTTCATGCAGCCAACGGTGATAAAAATAAAAAAAGATGTCATCGATTACAAAAGCGAAAACGACTTGAAACAAAATAATTCCTATTGAAACTTCTTGTTTCAAGAAGCCAAAGCCAAAATAGGCACCGACCCCAGATATTGCTAATAACAATGTAATATTAAAAAGGTATAAGGGCATTCTTTTTGCAAAGACCCCTTTAACATATTGTTTTTTCTGAATAGTGAATTTTCTAAAAAGATCTGTGTACAGAACTAACATGGAATACAACAAACCGATCAGGTTGGTGCAAACCAAAAGCAACACAGTAAACCAAGCAATAGTTGATGCGCTCATACTTTTATTGCAAAAACATTGAACATTGCTGAATTTTCTAATCCTTTTTCTTGCTCATCAAATTGCTTTGTAAAACCCTTAAGTGCGAATAAATCTTTCACTTTTTGCAAACGATTTTCTATATCATGAACTTCAATCACGATCGACTTAATTTTCAACCAATCATTATCACTAATACCTGTTAACACATCCCATTCAGCACCTTCGCAATCAATTTTCAGCAAATCAATTTTTTGAATTTTTTCAGATTCAATAATTGAGGACAAGGTCTTTAATTCGCAGTTTACCGTTTTTTTTCCTTTCACTAATTGTTTAGCAATAATTCCAGAAAAAGCCAATGGAATCCATTTCATCCATCTCATGTTTTCGGGTGGATTTTTCATTGTCCCCTTCACTGCCCTTTTAAAAGCGGTTGGATCCACATCCCATTGTTCTGGATGCAGTGTAGAAAGAGCTGGCGTATTCGGAAAATAAGTAAATGTCGCCGTGCTATTTTCATTTGAAACTCCAAAAGGAAGAACATGCATATTATCCTTGCCGTGCAAGACAGCATTTTTAGACAGAACTTCAATAATTTCAGGAATCGGCTCTAAACAATACACGCTAACATTTTTAGCTTTTTGCATCACTCTAATACCAAAGACACCGATATTAGCGCCAATATCAACAACAACATCATTGTCATTAATTTCAATTCCATGCTGAAGATATCCTTCCACATGATGATCCAACATCTTCGCTTCTGGTTTTCTTAGGCAATGAACAATCGTTCCGTCTGCAAGTTTCGTTGTCATCTACTACAATTTTCAGCTAAAATAAAAAAAATTATTGTTCGAGAAACGGATATTGGTAACTAATTGGTGGAACAAATGTTTCTTTTATTGTTCTAGCGGAAACCCATCTTAAAAGATTCATAGCTGCACCAGCTTTGTCATTAGTTCCAGACCCTCTTGCGCCACCAAAAGGTTGCTGACCAACCACTGCGCCCGAAGGCTTGTCATTGATATAGAAATTCCCTGCTGCATTTTCAAGAAGTCTCGTTGCGATATTGATGGCATAACGATCCTGCGCGATTATGGAACCTGTTAAAGCGTATTCAGACGTTTCGTCGATTAACTTCAGAGTTGATTCAAAATCAGCGTCTTCATAGACAAAGATGGTTAAAACGGGGCCAAATATTTCCTCACACATCGTTCTAAATCGAGGATTTGTTGTAACAAAAGTTGTTGGCTCAATGAAATATCCAACTGATTTATCAGATCCCCCACCCGTTATTAATTCAGCATCGCCTTGCGCTTTGCAGTAATCAATATAAGCGGCAATTTTATCAAATGATTTTTCATCAATAACCGCATTGCAGAAATTTGAAGTATCGTAAGGTGTACCAATTTTTATTGAGTTGACTTGTTCAATGTAAATTCGTTTAACTTCAGGCCAAATGGATTTAGGAATATAAGCCCTAGATGCTGCAGAACACTTTTGTCCTTGGAATTCAAATGCACCACGAGCAAGTGCCGTAGCAACCACTGCAGGTATTGCTGAGCTATGTGCTACTACAAAATCTTTTCCACCAGTTTCTCCAACGATTCGTGGATACGTTCGGAAATTGGAAATATTTTCACCAATTTGTTTCCACAAAGCACGAAAAACCCCCGTAGAACCTGTAAAATGTAAACCGGCAAAATCCTTATGATTAAAAATAATTTCACCAGCAACTGGTCCGTCAACGGTAATCATATTTATGACCCCATCTGGAAGACCTGCAGCCTTAAATAGTTCCATAATCACTTGTGCAGAATAAACCTGAGTATCTGAAGGCTTCCAAACAACAACATTCCCCATCATTGCAGGAGCGGCGCATAAATTAGCGGCAATTGCCGTAAAGTTGAATGGTGTTATTGCAAAAACAAATCCTTCAAGCGGTCGGTATTGCAATCTATTCCAAACACCCGGTGAAGATTCAGGTTGGTCCTTATAAATTTGAGTCATGTATTGCACATTAAAGCGCAAGAAGTCAATTAATTCACAAGCAGCATCAATTTCCGCCTGAAAGACATTTTTCGATTGAGCCAACATGGTGGCGGCGTTCATTTTATTTCTAAAAGGACCAGCAAGTAAATCTGCTGCCTTTAAAAAAATGGCAGCACGGTCTTCCCAAGGAAGATTTGACCAAGCATTTCGAGCATGCATAGCGGCATCAATTGCAGCATTGACATGCTCACCATCACCAAAATTAAAATAACCCAACACTTTTTGATGATCATGTGGCGGATTCATTGGTTTTTTATTACTTGTTCTAACTTCATTTGAGCCAATATACATTGGGACATCAATGATGTTTTGGTTATACATTTCATGATAACAAGCCAGCAAACCAAGACGATCTGCGCTACCTTTAGCGTATGATTTTACCGGCTCATTAATGGCATTTGGCGTTTGAAAAAAGGCGTTTGACATAGTTTAAAGTATTTATACAAATATAGTAATTGTTCCTGTTGACAAAGCCAAACAGCGCTACAAACAAGTAAAAATAAATTTAAAAGCCGTAAATGAATGCTGATAATATTGTAATTTTGAACTTCATGCACCTGATCCAATTACATTTATTAAACTTCAAAAATTATGCGGATACGGAAATCACATTTTCGTCCCGTTTAAATGGTATTGTTGGTGATAATGGCAGCGGAAAAACGAACATTTTAGATGCTATACATTACCTCAGCATGTGTAAATCATACCTAAATGTTATTGATCGTCAAAACATAAAATTTGGCGAACATTTTTTTTCCATCCAAGGAGATTGGAAAGATGGTGAAAATGAATCAAACGTTCATTGTGCGGTAAAAATCGGTGCAAAAAAAGTAATCAAACGAAATAAAAAAGAACACCAACGATTAGCGGATCATATTGGTCTATACCCAGTGGTCTTTATCTCCCCTTATGATGGTGATTTAGTTGCCGAGGGGAGTGAATTACGGAGACGTTGGATGGATGGTATTCTAGTTCAAATTGACCGGATTTACTTAGACCAACTCCAACAATATGTCCGCATATTGGATCAACGCAATGCATTACTTAAGAACATGTATGAACATCGGCTTTTTGATGCAGAAAGTGTAGATGCTTGGGACCATCAGCTGGTGATTGCTGGAAATATTATTTATGAAAAAAGAAGTGCTTTTTTAAAACTATTTATTCCAATTTTTCAAAAATATTACACTATTATTGGAAAAGAAACTGAAGACGTCGGTTTAAGTTATCGATCTCAATTAAATGAAGGGGAATTTACCGTTTTACTAAAAGAATCAGCACGTAAAGATGCCTTTTCACATTTCACGAATGTCGGCATACACAAAGATGATTTGTTGTTCACGCTTAATGGAAATCCAGTCAAAAAATTTGGCTCACAGGGGCAACAAAAATCATTTATTATCGCCTTACGATTGGCACAATATGAATGGTTGAAAGTCAACTTAAAAATCACACCCGTACTTCTGTTAGATGATATTTTTGACAAATTAGACTTTAAACGCGTTGAAAAACTACTTGAAATTGTGACTGATGATTTTTTTGGGCAAGTAATTGTTACTGATACGGATAGAAAAAGAATGGAAAAGTTGTTTTCTTCTGTTAGCGTTTCAAACAGTATCTTTGAAGTTAATTCTCAGCAAGTAGTTTCTATACCAACCGCATAAAACTATGAAATCCTTCGACAAACGTAGCGCAGATAGCCAACCATTAAAAGAGGTGATCGATCGATTTTTAAAAGCCTTTTCCTTAGAAAATAAAATGAAAGAAATGGACGTGATTGCTGCGTGGCCTGAATTAATGGGTAGTGCTGTTGCCTTCAGAACCAAGAGCATTAAAATACATAATAAGATTCTTTACTTAGAAATTAATTCCTCCGTTATGCGAGAAGAACTACTGCATGGGAAAGCAATTATTATCAATCGAATAAACGAAAAAGCTGGAAAACAGCTCATAAATGATATTTGGTTAGGTTAAAATACTTGAGTAATTTTATTTTTGGTATATTAAGCAGAAGAGGCTACCTTTGCAAAATGAAAACAATTATATTAACACTTTTATTTTTACTTTCTTTAAAGTCAGTAAGTTATAGTCAAATAAAAGCTATCTATAATCAAGCGGACTATCCGTTTTGGTTGTACTTACCATCCGATAGTATATTAAAAACAAACCCACCGGTACTTATCTTTTTACATGGAAGAAGCTTGTCGGGTACTAACCTTGCCTTGGTTAAGAAATATGGAATTATCCATGAAATTGAAAATGGAAGAAAAGTTCCAGCAATAGTAATTGCACCTCAAGTATTAGCAGGAAAAGCGTGGGAACCAAAGAAAATTCTTTCAGTTCTCCGATTTGTGCAAAAAACATTTCAAACGGACACCAACCGTGTTTATGTAGCGGGAATGAGTTTGGGAGGATATGGCACCTTAAACTTTGCTGGCGCTTATCCTGGAGTGGTTACGGCAGGAGTCGCATTATGTGGTGGCGGAAATATTAAAGATGGATGTAATTTATCGCAAGTCCCTTTATGGATTCAGCATGGAACGTTGGATGAAAAGGTTCCGATCAGTGAATCAGAGAAAATCGTAAAGGCAATTAAAAATTGTAATGGCGGAGAAAATCTTAAATACACGCGATTAGTAGGTAAAGATCATGGAGATTTAGAAAGGATTTTTAGGACTGACGAAATGTATGATTGGTTATTTCAATTCACGAAAGAGAAATAGTCAATACTAACTTACTGGGCCTTTTTATTAATAATTTTCAAAATTGAATATTCGTCAGCTGCTCATTATTATTGCTTTATTACTTGTAAAGCAGGGCTATTCTCAAAATGCAACAAATTATGCCCTGAATGAAAATTGGGCTGTACTACCGACTAAATTACCTCAAAACTTCCTTAACACCATTCATGACAGCGCATTATTTGAATCCATTGATGTGTTTTATGTCTACCCTACTCTATTAACAGACCTAAAAGATCCGCGATGGAATATTAATGTTCAGGATTCAATACACCGAAAAGACGTGCTAGATTTTGCCATTAAATTTCAAGCGAGTGCATGGGCCGAATCAGGACGAATGTATGTTCCCTATTATCAACAAGCGCATATAAGATCGTATGATAGCTTAGAAAATGGCGGGCGAGATGCCTTATTATTTGCCTATGCGGATATTAAAGCGGCATTTGAATATTACTTAAAAAATTATAATCATGGTCGAGGTATAATTTTAGCGGGACATAGCCAAGGATCAACCCATATTAATCTACTGTTAAAAGATTTTTTTGATGGCAAGGCACTTCAAAAACAATTAGTGGTTGCTTACCTACCTGGGATTGGAATACCAAGCAATGAATTCAACACCATTCCTTTTCTATTAAATGCCAAAGAAATTGGGGGATTTGTTACATGGAACACTTTTAAAAAGAAGCTCAATCACGAAAAATACGAGAAGTGGTATTTCGGGAAAGCTGTAGTTAACCCAATAACATGGGACTTAAGCCCCTTAAGTAAAAAAAACCAGCAGAAAGGATTTTATTACAACAATGGAAAAAAATACAAGCATATTTTTCAAACGGAACTAATTTCTGGAGGGCTTGTTTTGTCGAAGCTAAGATTCCCCTTTAGCCTTGCCGCATGGAAAATGAATGACTTTCATATTGGTGACGTCAACCTTTTTTGGGAAAATATTCGCCAAAATTCAAAGCTGAGAGGCGAGGAATGGGTGTTACAAAACAAGCCATAATCAAGGCTTCTTTTTCTTTATGTTTTGAGCATCCAACCAATAGATAAGCTTAAAGGAAAAACTATTCATTGGTCCCTGTTGAATTGTTTTGGTAAGGTTATAAATGTACGATTCAGCTACGAACTTGTCACTTTGAAAGATCGAGTTTTTCCAAACAATATTTATTTCGCTACCAGGAAGAAAAACCCATCGATAAACGAAATCAATAGTAAAAGCGTTAAAATTTACATTATATGCAGCTTGACCGTCTGTGTCCAAGCCATTAAAAGCGATAGAAGTTAAGCTTCCGTCTTGATTCAATTCAAAAAAGGAATTATAAGCCAAGGTAGAGCGATAATGCCGTAATCGAAAAGTAATATTCATTCTATTTGTTATCGTATAATCAATACCGATGGTATTTGTAGTATTAATTCTATTTCTTGAGCCGTAAAGTATCCCAGTAAAAGAAGTATCGGCTGGAGCACCAAAGGGAACAGCAAAACCTAAATAATTAACTTGAAATCCTTGTTCCCAATTATACTTTAAAAACAAATGATTGGATAAACGAAAGCGTAGGCCAATATTGTAATCATATTCATGCCAATTATTTGCATTAACGACGTAATAACCGCCACCAGCATCAAGCGCCACCTTTTTTTGGTAATTACTTGAAAGCCAAGTAGAAAAGCCGTAAAAAGTCGGGATCGTAAAATAATAACCTGGTGTTCTAGGCTCAAAATAATCATATCCTTTGACCGGTGAAACGTACGACTCGATACCGAAAGCGTTAAAGCTTTTCGTTACTGCGAAAGTCCTTACATTAAAACCAAAACTTGTAAAAACATCCGGATTGTAAAGCCTGTTATAATTTAAATCGATGGATGAAACGGCCTTATTGAAACTTCCAAAAGGCTTTAAAATTCGATAAGAAAAAGATGCTGATGAGATTTTGCGATTATTATTTTGGTTGTATCCTAAATCATTGGGGTCGTAGGTATCTGATTCTTCAAAGTACGAAGCAGAATAAACAATAGCCCCTCTTTGCTTTCCTGCCCATAAGCCCCAATTATGACCAGTTGAGGTGCTATCTAAAAAAAACTTGTTTGACAAGGCCGTTGAGCCCCCCACATAGTAATTATTATCCTTGGTATTTAACATTGTTTTAAGGGAACTCACATTGGCATCATAAAAAGAACCAGCCCTAGTTACATTGGTATTGGTGAAATTAATGTAGCTATTGTTTTTTAGATTTTGATCTAAAACAAAGACATTAAAATTACTTAAAGGCGAAACTAAGACCTCTCTTTCCGCTAAGGTTGATTGATTAACTGCAATGGCATATTGAGGCGCTGTAATTCCATTAAAAACACCAATTCCTAAACCAGATTTGGTACGGCCACTTAATTTCGTTGCATTGTATAATTGAGTGGCTGAAGGGACGGTAGATAAGCGTTCATTTACAAGTAAAAGATTATTAAGCACAGCACCTGGAGCCTGAATACCGATGCGGCGACTGTAGAACAAGCCTGATTTATTGAATAGTTCAGTCCCTTCCGTGAAAAATTGCCTGTTTTCATTAAATTGAATTTCAAAAGGCGTTAAATTTAATACCTGATTATCAAAGACAACCTGGCCAAAATCAGGAATCAAGGTTACGTCCAAGGTGAAGGCATCATTAATTCCGTATTTGATATCTAAACCACCATTTATCGATTGAGAAGTGATCCCTGATTCATTGCTAATATATGCCGATACATATGGCATTAAAGCCAATCGCAAAGGAGGATTAATACCACTAACGCCTGTAACTTCTCCACTTTCAAGTAGGTAATTCTCTAAATCGGGATTAACAATCGACCAAGTTGAAAGCTCCCGTTTTCGACTAATTTGTCTGGAAAAATTAATCCCCCATTTTTGGATATCTTTCTCAGGAAAGCGAATCGCAGAATATGGGATCCGAATTTCTACCTGCCACGCATGATTTGAAATTTTAACAGCACTGTTCCAAATCAAATTTAATTGTTCATTGTATAAACCCTCAGTAATTTTTGCATCTAACTGCACCCCTTTACTTGTTACGCCAAAACAAAAACCATTTAAATTGTCGTTATAAGTATCAAGGAAAATAGCAAAAATATCCGCATTTGGGCTATTATCATCCCTTGCAGAAAAGACCTTTGAAATAGAATCTGGATGATCGTAACAAATCGCTGAAAAATAGATAGCATCTGAAGAATAAGCAATAGCTACTTTCGTATTTTGAAATGATTTTACGCCAGGATTTGGACTTATTTGTGTGAAACCCTCCACAAAGTTAGCTGTCAACCAAAATGACTCCTCCAAATTTCCATCCACCACAATTTTGTCATTCGTTCTATTGGCCTGTATTTCTTGAGCGTAGAGCATACAAGTAATAAAAGAAGGCAGTAATAGAAACCATTTCATGGCACAAAAATACGCTAGATTTTATTATTGATTTAAACAATTAACTTTTAATCGCCTATTTGAAGAATTAATGCTTGGAATTATTTATTTCAAATCATACTTAAAGAGTAACCTAAACACGCTAATTTGTTTTAGGAGACGGAAAACAAACTATTTATCGTAGCTTTCACTTCCGATTGTTCATCTTTAAACCAAAACATTATGAGACAACTTTTAACCAGCCTTTTCAGCTTGCTTATTATAAGCATGAATGCACAGAATAACATGGAGGTATATTTTGACTACAATAGTTCAGTATTAACAAGCCAAGCAAAATTGGCTTTAAGCGCACTAGATCTCACAAAAACTGATGTGATTGGACTTTATGGATATACCGATACAATTGGAAGTGTGGCGTACAATAAAACGTTGGCAGGGCAACGCATTAATGCAGTTTGCGAATACCTTAAAGTGAACAACCCAATAACCAATGAAAAAGCGAACATTGGAGAACTTTTTGATTATTCTCCCTTGGATAAAGACAATCGCAAAGTACTAATCCAAACGAAGGATAAAAGTGTGGAGACTAAATCATTTGAGGACAACATAAAGAATGCAAAGATTGGAGATGTAATTGTCATGAAATCATTGAATTATGAGCCTGGCCTTGCCATTTTATTACCCGAATCCGCGCCACTATTAGATGAGTTATATAATCAAATGGCTGTGAATGAAAAGCTGGTAATTCAGATACAAGGACATATTTGTTGTGCCGATAATGACTCTAGTAATTTATCGAGAGATCGCGCCAAACTTGTTTATGATTATTTAATTAAGAAGGGCATTTCAAAAAGCAGGATGAGTTATAGAGGATTTGGTGTTACTAAACCCTTTTATCCAATCCCTGAAAACAACGACGAAGAAAGAATTGCAAACAGGCGCGTGGAGATTAAAATAGTAAGCAATAAATAGACATTACATGACAAGGTAATAATTTCAAAAAAAAAAGATTAGTGAGAAATAATCTTAGCTAAACAAAAAAATCAAGCTAAATTTGCCTTGTGGAAACATTCAATACACTTCGCGAACAGTTGGAATTATTGGATTGGCCGAATGTTTATTTATTCAAGTTTATTATTCCCAATGACGAAAAGATAATCGCCCAAGTATCAGCTTTTTTCGATGAAAATACAGAAATCAAATTTCAGCCATCTGGCAAGGGAAATTACACAAGCATCAGCGTAAAAACAGTTATGTTGAGCGTAGATGAAATAATAACTATATATCAACAAGCGAGTGCCATAAAAGGCGTAATATCACTATAAATGAACACATACATCATCCTAAAAGACATTCTTTTTTATTCCTTTATCATCCTCTTTATTATTATTCTTTACCGTTTATTGATTAAGCGTTTAAGCCGAGGGAAATATGTACAAGAACATTTTTGTGTTCTATATCCTTTAGATATCAACCCTTCATCTGGCGAAGTTCCTTTTTATTTTACCACTGAATTAGTGAAATCCATTCGCTTAACAATAGAAAATGAGGAGGGAACGATTTTAGAATTAGCGAACCAAGAATTTTCAGTGGGTGGTCATATCGTTAGATTTGACAGTACAACATTACCAAACGGCTTATACTTTTATTGTTTAAAAACAGATATACAAGAAACAAAAAAGAAGTTCAGAATTACGAATGCTTAACCTTCCTTATTCTTTTTAGGTTTTTTCACCTTTATTTTTGTCCTTCCTTTACTGATGTGATACCTTTTTTTACTAAATTCACTTTTCTTCGACCCGATGGAATCAAAGCGAAAAACAAGTCCTGCACTATGTTGCATGTAATTAGACTTACCCATAAAAGGAGATGTTAAACCAAATTTCCCACTGGTTTGCAATTGCAAACCTACTGACTTAGAAAACCAGAAATTACACCCTAACATTACATTAAGTGTCGGAGTTATAGGGCCAACTAAAGAATCGTCGCGATTTCGGATGCTCAATCCTAATCCAGCAGAAACATAAGGATCAATCGTTCCTGACTTTAACAATTTATAGAATGAATATTTAATGCTAGCATCTGTAGCTAAAAAAACACCTGTTTTCCCTAATTGCAAATTCAGCAATTTATTCGCATTGTATTGATTAAAGGCCATTGCTAGTTCACAGCTCCATCCATTGTAGATGTACCTATCAACAAAAATCCTTGAAGGATATAAATTATAATGCCAATTTTCTGGCGAATAAAAAGCTCCTGGATTACCATCATCATCCAATGCATTCCACCCAAAGCCAATCATCCATTTGTAGCTATTATCCTCTGTTAATTTTTTTATTGGCTGCGCCATAAATTGTAAGGACGCTGTCAGAAATAACCCAAGACATAATCCTTTTAAGCTGTTGATTTTTTTCATAAGCACAAACTTAAGTAAAATATTTACTCAAAAACACATCACCCATTCAAGATAACAAATTCAAAACAGGAAGATATCGTTTAATAATCTTAAGAGAATAATTTATTAACCAATTGGTTACTAAAATTAGCAGATATAATTAAGTATTTTTGTAGTATGGCAGAGAAGGTAAAAAGATATCTATTAGAAAACGAAACGGTAGAGACCTTTGAAATTATTGGCATTTGTTCAGCACAAAATGATTTTCGTTTGGCATGGCATTTAAATACTCGCTTTACTATTTTTTTAGAGAAAAGTAATGTATTAATTGAGGTCCCAATAAAAAAAACAACTGAATTTGATCGATTTAATTATTACTTTTACCATGATCCACAAAACTTAATTTCGTACTTTTTGATACGGAATAAACAAGAAGGACGTATTTTTATGTCTGAGAAACCGAGCATAGATTATTTTTTAATCATGCAAGAAAACTATATTATAGATCCTCAAGATATGATCGATGAATTGCGCAAGATGGACAGTATAATCGCTGCTTTTGCATTTTCAAGTGATGAATTTCACTTGTCAGAATACCTAATTTTTGAAAAATAATACATGAAAAAAACTAAAATTGTAGCAACACTAGGACCTGCATCTTCGAGTAAAGAAGTGTTAAAAGAAATGATGTTGGAAGGATTAAATGTTTGCCGCTTAAATTTTTCACATGGGGCTTATGACGACCATGCGAATTCGATTAAAATTATCCGAGAGTTAAACGACGAGTTGGGATTAAACGTGGCAATTTTGGCAGATTTACAAGGGCCAAAAATCAGAACCAATGAAATGGAAGCGAACGGAGTTCTTTTGGAAGTTGGAAAGGAAATAAAGATAATCACCGATAAAGTGGTGGGGAATGCCGTGAGATTCTCAATTAACTACCAAAAATTACCCCAGGATGTTTCTCCGGGAGAAAAAATCTTATTAGACGACGGCAAGATTATGCTGGAGGTAATCACCACTAATGGAAAAACAGAAATTACTTGTAAAATTATTCAGGGTGGCATATTGTCTTCAAAAAAAGGCGTTAATTTTCCTAATACCAAAATTTCATTACCGTCCTTAACAGAGAAAGATCAATTAGATTTAGAATTCGCGCTCGACCACGAAGTAGATTGGATAGGCTTGTCTTTTGTTCGTTCTGCAAGAGATATCATTGAGTTAAAACATAGAATTGCTGCACGCGGTGCAAAAGCAAAAGTGATTGCAAAAATAGAAAAGCCGGAGGCCCTTGATAACATTGACGACATCATAAAAGAAAGTGATGGATTAATGGTGGCACGAGGAGATTTAGGAGTCGAAATTCCTTATCAAAATGTTCCATTGATTCAAAAAATGCTCATCTCGAAATGTGTACGTAAAGCGAAACCTGTTATTGTTGCCACCCAAATGATGGAATCAATGATTACCAATATGACTCCTTCCAGAGCAGAGGTAAATGATGTCGCTAATGCTGTTCTAGATGGTACCGATGCCGTGATGCTATCTGGAGAAACTTCTGTAGGAAAATATCCAGTAGAAGTTATTCGTACAATGTCAAATATTATTAAGGAAATGGAAACCCATGAGGGTATTTACAACAAAGAGGAACTTCCCGAGCGCAATCAAGAGCGATTTATTTCTGATTCGATTTGTTTTAATGCTTGTCGTTTAAGTCAGCGAGTTGAGGCAAAAGCAATTATTACCATGTCTTTTTCTGGTTATACGGCTTATAAAATTGCGTCGCAACGGCCCAACACGTCTATTTTTATTTTCACAAGCAATCGCAGTATACTAACACAATTAAATTTATTGTGGGGGGTTAGAGCTTTTTATTACAACAAGCACATCTCAACCGACCATACCATTGCGGACATCAAATACATAATGAAAAACGAAGGGTTCTTGCAACAAGGGGATTTAGTTATCAATATCGCCTCTATTCCAATTGAAGATTTAGGCGGCTCTAATATGCTCAAATTAAGTTATGTTGATTAAAAATCTGACTGATCACCTTCTTACCACAAAATCTTTTTGTCATGATTTTAAATAAAAATACATGCCAAAAAGGTAATTATTTCCTATTTTTTCGCTGGATTACATCCAGCGTTAAAAATCTTTAACCCCTTTGGGGTTATAATATATATTTGTGGTATAATTAAGAACAGTCAATTTAAAAATCATTAATTATTTTAAAAAAAATAGTGACCAATTTTAACTTGTTAAAAACACTTTTCAACGCAATTTGTTAATTTATTATTCATTCATTTATAGAACGTATATTTGTTCCCTAAAAATTTTATTTTTTCATGATAAACTCATTTTCAAACCGTCACATTGGACCTAGCGAAAGCGAAAAGTCTGAGATGCTCAAATCAATTGGAGCTTCTAGCATCGCTTCCTTAATTGAGAAAACGATTCCTGCTAACATTCGTTTAAACAGCGAATTAGACATCGCAGATGCGATGAGTGAAGCTGAATATTTAAAGCACATCACCGAATTAGGGAATAAAAATAAGGTATTGAAATCATTCATTGGATTGGGTTACTATGAAACGATTGTTCCTTCAGTTATCTTAAGAAATGTATTAGAAAATCCAGGGTGGTACACCGCTTACACGCCATATCAAGCAGAAATTTCTCAAGGACGATTAGAAGCACTTTTGAATTTCCAAACAATGGTGATGGATTTGACCGGTATGGAAATAGCCAATGCATCGTTACTTGACGAAGCTACATCTGCCGCTGAAGCGATGATTATGATGTACAATTCCCGCTCTAGAAGTGATATTAGTGCTGGAAAAAAGACCTTTTTTATATCCGAGGATTGTTTCCCACAAACGATTGAAGTAGTACAAGGAAGAGCGATCAATTTAGGAATTGAGCTTATTATTGGTAATGAGTCTACCTACCAAGCAAGTGAAAATTGTTTCGGTGCCCTTATACAATATCCAACTGCAAAGGGAGAAATTAAAAATATTGAACCATTAATTTCAACATGGAAAGAAAATGGGATACAGGTAGCTGTAGCAACGGATTTATTGGCACTTGCCCTATTGAAAGCACCAGGTGAAATGGGTGCAGATGTGGTGTTTGGATCGTCACAGCGATTTGGTGTTCCAATGGGATTTGGTGGGCCTCATGCTGCTTTCTTTACCACGAGAGATTCTTACAAACGAACAATGCCAGGAAGAATTATTGGTGTCTCAAAAGATGCGGATGATAATTTAGCGTTGCGCATGGCCCTACAAACTAGGGAACAGCACATCAAACGCGATAAAGCAACCTCCAACATTTGTACTGCCCAAGCTTTATTAGCTGTAATGGCAAGTATGTATGCCGTGTACCACGGTCCCGCAGGAATTAAAGAAATTGCTCAAAACGTCAATGACCTTGCCAGCTTAACAGCCAAAGGATTAACAAACTTAGGATTATCCTTGCAAACGGATTCGTTTTTTGACACGATTTGTATTAATGGAGTAGACACTGAAAAGTTAAAGTCCCTATCCGAAAGTAATGGTATGAATTTTAATTATTTCGGAATTGATTCGGTAAGCCTAAGTTTTGGAGAGCCTCACACAACAAATGATGTGCAGAAAATAGTGTCCGTTTTTGCGGAATTAAAAGGTGTTTCAGCACCACAATTAGGAGAAAGAACAAATAGCATTCCAACGAATAACGCACGTGTTTCAGCGATATTAAGTCATCCAGTATTCAGCCAGCATCACTCTGAATCAAAAATGATGCGTTATTTGAAACGCCTTGAAAACAAAGATTTATCCTTGGTTCACAGCATGATCGCATTAGGATCTTGTACAATGAAACTTAATGCTGCATCTGAATTAATTCCGATAACCAATTCACAATTTTGCAATATGCATCCCTTTGCACCAAAGGAACAAGCAAATGGGTATTATGAAATGCTGCATCAATTAGAAAAAGATCTATGTGCTTGTACTGGATTTGCCGCTGTTTCCTTGCAGCCAAATTCTGGTGCACAAGGAGAGTATGCTGGCCTAATGGTGATAAAAGCTTTTCATGAGGCGAATGGGGATTTACAACGCAAGAAAATAATAATCCCTTCTTCTGCGCATGGCACCAATCCTGCGTCTGCTGTAATGGCTGGTTTTGAAGTAATCGTTACGGGATGTGATGAAGACGGCAACATTAACATTGATGAATTAGAACGCGTTGCTACAGAAAATAAAGATATACTTGCTGGATTAATGGTTACCTATCCATCTACACATGGTGTATTTGAAGAGGGAATTCAAGTAATTACAAAGATTATTCATGACAATGGCGGCCAGGTTTATATGGATGGTGCCAATATGAATGCGCAAGTTGGATTAACAAATCCAGGAAATATCGGAGCGGATGTTTGTCATCTTAACCTGCATAAAACTTTTGCCATTCCTCATGGGGGTGGTGGCCCAGGAATGGGCCCCATCGGAGTTGCTGCTCACTTAGCTCCTTTTTTACCAGGAAATCCATTAATAAAAATGGGAGGAGAAAAAGCAATACACGCTATTTCAGCGGCTCCTTTTGGAAGCGCATTAATTCTTCTAATTTCATACGGATACATCAAAATGTTAGGCGCCATAGGCTTAAGAGAAGCTACAGAAATAGCCATTTTAAATGCAAATTATATTGCGGCAAAGCTTAAAGGACATTACGATGTTTTGTATACTGGGAAAAATGGAATGGTTGCACACGAGATGATCTTAGATTGTCGCGCTTTCAAACAAACTGCTGAAGTGGAAGTCGCTGATATGGCAAAACGATTAATCGATTTTAATTTCCATGCACCAACTGTTTCGTTTCCTGTAGCGGGCACCTTGATGATTGAGCCAACAGAATCTGAGGACAAGGAAGAGTTGGATCGTTTTATTT
>Ga0247831_1001004_pt1 | contig 57143 bp, 54 predicted proteins | sample LaCruzMarch2015__9_FD_192406 | JGI IMG/M metagenome (GOLD analysis project Ga0247831, IMG submission 192406) | Freshwater microbial communities from meromictic Lake La Cruz, Castile-La Mancha, Spain - LaCruzMarch2015_1m | ecosystem: Environmental > Aquatic > Freshwater > Lake | place: Spain...
TGATTTTTTCTCCCTTGAGTTTTACCTGCATTTACCGACCCGCTTCGCGGGCGAGTGCAAATCGTCGGATAACTACTCACTAGAGCGAACACTTCGTGTCGCTCACCTCGAAGGTTAGAGAACACTATGGAAGTCCTCGCTCGCGCACTGATCATTGCCTGTAAATACATCAATGATCGAAGCAACTCGGACAGCGATGAAGACGTCGCATTGCTAGAAACAATTGCTTCCGAACTTGGCGCAGCATCGGAGGCAGAAAAGCAGTGCTTAATCCAAGCTGCAAAAGCATTAGGCGACGAAACATGGCCCGAAGAGTTAGGTATTCTCTAACAATGCGCTCAAATCGTTCGCTTCGCTCACTGGGACGGGCTAAAGCCCGCCCCTTAGCTTAATCGTTAGGCTCTTCAGGATGCATCAGAAGCATATCGCCCAACTCATTGCCACGGCGCTCCAATGCAGCACCGATGACCTACTGCCTTTAAATTCTAATTTAATTGCAACACTGAGTAGTGAAGTAAATCCGAAGCACTGGGTTAGCGTCTACGGAAACATCCTTGACTTTGCGTATACTTCACACCAGCCACCTCATACGTTCGCACAACAAATATTTTCCGAACTGCCTTCATGGCAGCTTGTTGATTGGTCGCCAGGGCGGCTAGCCACAGTGGAATTTGATAATGTTGAATTACAGAAACTATCCCAAGCTATTTGCTTGTTCTTCAACGCAATGCATGAAACAGCGGAGTACTCACTTACATGCAGCGCCAAATCTTTTGGCGCTGCCTAACAAATGGTTCAAACCGTTCGCTTCGCTCTCTGGGACGGGCTAAAGCCCGCCCCTTAACCAAACGTTAGGTGCAATCTTGCTAGACACTTCAACTGTTAAACAAGAGTCCGAATTTTACGTATTGTCAAAAGGCGGAAAAATTTGCGATTGGCTTCCGTCATTAAGCCTCGAAGAAATTTCGCCACGTGATCAAGCTACGATTGCAACCAGAGCGTTGGTTCTTAACATTGTTGTAAATATTTCGTTCAACGCTCCAATAGCAGTTGCACGTAAGTGGCTGATCGAAAACCATCTAATGGGCTCGCTAACCTCAGAAGAAAGGAAAATTATTGAGAGTGAGGCAGAACCAAGCGAGGAAACCAAGAATCTCCTCAGGTGGAACATTGAAAGCCTTTGGGCAATAGCTTGGGTTGGTGGTTTTGCTAACGACTTATGGCCAATTCAAGAAATATCAAACTCACTTTCATCATTTTTTCCTAGTCTGAAAAACAATGAGAGCGCAAGCACGTTTTATAAAAAATTTAAACTTCGTAATCCGGGTGAGATATATAAAAAGTTAGATCTGTTCTACCGATCCCACTGGCATGCACGTAACAGTCACCTAGAGGGCACAGATCCCGCTCCTTTCCACCTAGGAGTAATTCAACAACGCCGGCATCTTCTGGAGTGGGTATTACATTGTGAAACGCCATGGGATGACGTTGACCTAAGCACCTAACAACTGGTTCAAACCGTTCGCTTCGCTCACTGGGACGGGCTAAAGCCCGCCCCTTAACCAAACGCTAACCCACGGCAATGACCAAACAACTGACGTCGGTTCCAACACACAAACCCTGTCGAATATTCGCAGGCCTACTGTTATCAATGCTATTGCTCCCACTGGCCTACTCAGCATCCCCCGTAGGCGCAATCACCAGAGTCCACGTGCAAGAACAGGGAATCGGCCCACCGGTCTGAAGGCTGCGCCAAGTTCGTGATCAGTCAGGCTCAGGTACAGGCCTTCTTTGCGCGGCAGTGCTTATTTCCGCACGTCAGCAGCATGACTTTTTTCTCTACGGCCCCTGCACTGCACGTGGCACGCTGGAAAGCCGCTATGGCTAATGGCACTGGGTTATCCGCAATCTGGGTACCGCTACTCTAATAGCGAGCAATGGCGACACTTTCCTCTTAAGCGCCCCTGACCAAGAGTCGGATCTATCCGGTGAATAACTCAACTCAAACAATCACCTCAAGCACGGCCTGCGCAACTATTCGCAGCTCAACGAGCACTGTCACACGCCCTTGCTATGCTTTTGCCCGTCGATCACGTACGAGTGGTTGCGTTGATCGCTGTTCTACCCCTTCCCTTTTATCTGATGGAGGCCGCCATGGCTGGTTGGTATGAACTTTCGAAGAACGATAAAGGCCAGTTCTTTTTCGTGCTGAAGGCAGGCAATGCCGAGGTGATTTTGCGCAGTGAGCAGTACGAAACTCGCGCGGCTGCCGAAGGTGGCATTGCTTCGGTGCAGAAGAACTCGCCCGCCGATGAGCGTTACGAGCGCAAGGATGCCAGTGATGGACGCTTTTACTTCAACCTCAAGGCGGCCAACCATCAGGTGATTGGCACCAGCCAGATGTACAAGGCGGCGGCCAGCCGTGAGGGCGGTATTGAGTCGGTCAAGACCAATGGTCCAATCACGACCATCAAGACTGATGCCTAACCCTTAGGGCACGTCAGTCAGCAGGCTTTGCCGCCCTGGCTGCTGTGCCCGACGCGGTTGAATATGCCGTCACCAGTGGCGGCATGCCCTTGTGATACGCCAGGGGCCTAGGTAACGTGAGCGCACTTTTCAGGAGTGCCACGATGCGTTTCAGCCGCCCATTTTGCTTTGCCTTGTTACCACTGCTCGCCAGCTGCCAGGTGTTTACCGATAAACCCGCCGAGCCGGTGATCGAGCAGACGCGCATGCAGGGCGAGCTCAGCCTGAACGCGGGCCAATTGCTGTTTCGCCCCTGCCAGGAACAACGTCAATTTATCCTCAAGGAAGACAGCGCCGCCGAGCTGAGCAGCGATGCCAGCACGCTGTTCGCTGACGGCCACGCCACGCTGTATGTCGATATGCGCGGCCAGCTGCAGGCCAATGCGCAGAAAGGTGTCGATGGTCAGTTCGTGCCGAGCCAGGTTTACCGCGTTCAGGCTGAAGGCCATGGCTGCACAGATATCAACTTTGCCCGCACCCTCCTGCGTGCCAGCGGCCACGAGCCGGACTGGAATATCGCGGTAAGCAATCAGGGCCTGATCCTCAATCGGCCCGGCCAGGAGCCACAGGCGCTGCCATACCTGGAAGAGCAATTGCCCGAAGGCCGCCTCAACCTGAGCAGCGAAGCCAACGGCCAACGCCTTGATCTGTGGGTCGCCCGCCAGCGCTGCGTCGACGGCATGAGTGGTGCGGTACAGCACCTGAGCGCCGAGTTACGCCTTAATGGGCAAGTCCTGCGGGGCTGCGCCTACCTGGGCGGCGCGCGCAACGATTAGCAATCAGATAGCTGAGATAGATCAGCCGAGCGGCAGACGATTGGCCTAAGCTGCAAGTGAAGACAGCCAAAGGGATATCGTTATGCTGCGCATTGCTATCAATGGATATGGACGTATCGGTCGCTGCCTGGTGCGCGCGTTGTTCGAGCGCAAACTGGAGCAGCAGATCCACCTCACCGCGATCAATGATCTGGGTGAGCAAAGCACCCTCGCCCACCTCACCCGCTTCGACTCCACCTTCGGCCGCTTTCCCGGGGATATCAGCCTGGAAGGCGATACCTTGCAGGTAAACGGCCACCCGATCCAACTGCTGCGTGAGCGCGAAGTGACCAATCTGCCCTGGCGTGAGCATGCGGTGGATCTGGTGCTCGAATGCACCGGCAAGCTGAAAAAACGCGCCCAGGTCGAACAGCACATCAGCGCCGGCAGCACGCGCGTGCTGCTCTCGCACCCTCTGGACAGCGCGGACCTGACCGTGGTCTATGGCGTTAATCACCAACTGCTGGGCGATCAGCAGATCGTTTCCAACGCTTCCTGCACCACCAATTGCCTGGCGCCGATGGCCAAGGTGCTGCACGAAGCCGTGGGCATTCGTCAGGGGCTGGTCAACACCATCCACTCCTACACCAATGACCAGAACCTGCTGGACAAGACCCACAGCGATCTTTACCGCGCCCGTGCCGCCGCGCTGTCGATGATCCCCACCAGCACCGGTGCGGCCAAAGCCATCGGCCTGGTCATGCCGGAGCTGATCGGCCGCCTGGATGGGCTGTCGATACGCGTACCAACGCCCAATGTGTCGCTGGTCGACCTGACCTTTACCAGCGAACGCCCTACCAGCCGTGAAGCGATCAACGCCGCGCTAAAAGCCGGCGCTTTGCAATTGCCGCCGGGGGTTATGGAGTGCAACGAGCTGGCACTGGTGTCCAGCGACTTCAACGGCTACCCGGTGTCCTGCGTGGTCGACCTCAGCCACACCCGCGTGCAGGGCGATCTGGTCAAGGTCTTGGCCTGGTATGACAACGAGTGGGCCTTCGCCAACCGCATGCTCGACGTGATGCTGGCTTGGGTAAAGCCTGAGGTGCGCTAGCACTATGGGTTGAGCGCGTCCCATGACGGGCCGCTGCCGTTTATCGGCAGCGGCCTTTAACCACTGATCAGGCGTATAATCGTCGCCTTTTAAAAGCTGCCGGGTTGCCTCCGGCCCTGAAAGTGGACCGTCCCTCATGCTTCGTATCACCGAATTCAAGCTGCCCCTCGATCATCCCGACGAGGCCCTGCGCCCGGCCATCATCCAGCGTCTGGGGATTGCCGACAGCGAGCTGCTCGACTTCACCCTGTTCAAACGCAGCTACGATGCGCGCAAGAAATCCACTGAAATGCACTTCATCTACACACTCGACTGCGAGCTGCGCGATGAAGCGGCGCTGCTGAGCAAGTTCAGCGATGACCGGCATATCAGCGTCACCCCGGATACCGCCTACAAACCAGTCGGCATAGCGCCCGAGAACCTCGCCGAGCGTCCGCTGGTAGTCGGCTTTGGCCCGTGCGGGATTTTTGCCGCATTGATCCTCGCCCAAGCCGGACTCAAGCCCATCGTGCTGGAACGCGGCACCGAAGTGCGCCAGCGCACCAAGGACACCTGGGGCCTGTGGCGCAAGAAGGTGCTCAACCCCGAGTCCAATGTGCAGTTCGGCGAAGGCGGTGCCGGCACCTTCTCCGACGGCAAGTTGTACAGCCAGATCAAAGACCCCAAGCATTACGGGCGCAAGGTGCTGCAGGAGTTCGTCAAAGCCGGCGCGCCAGAGGAAATTCTCTACGTCAGCAAGCCACATATCGGCACCTTCCGCCTCACCGGCGTGGTCGCCACCATGCGCGAGGAAATCAAGGCGCTGGGCGGCGAAGTGCGTTTTCAGCAGCGCGTCAGCGATGTGCTGATCGAGGATGGCCAGCTCAAAGGCGTGGTGCTCGACAGCGGCGAGCAGATTCTCAGCCGTCAGGTGATTCTGGCCCTGGGCCACAGCTCGCGTGACACCTTCCGCATGCTGCATAAGCGCGAGGTCTTTATGGAAGCCAAGCCGTTCTCGGTGGGTTTTCGTATCGAGCACCCGCAAGGTCTGATCGACCGCGCACGCCTGGGCAAATACGCCGGCCATCCCAAGCTTGGCGCTGCGGATTACAAACTGGTGCACCACGCCAAGAACGGTCGCTCGGTCTACAGCTTCTGCATGTGCCCGGGCGGCACCGTGGTTGCGGCCACCTCGGAGCCGAACCGCGTGGTGACCAACGGCATGAGCCAGTACTCACGTAACGAACGCAACGCCAACGCCGGCATCGTCGTCGGCATCACCCCAGAGCAGGATTACCCAGGCGGCCCACTGGCCGGGGTGGAATTGCAGGAGCGTTTGGAGTCTCAGGCCTATCTGCTCGGCGGCAGCACCTACGAAGCGCCGGGGCAACTGGTTGGCGACTTTATCGCGGGCAAACCATCGAGCGCGCTGGGTAGTGTTGAGCCCTCGTACAAGCCGGGTATCAAGCTGGGCGATCTGGCCCTGGCGCTGCCGGATTTTGCCATCGAAGCGATCCGCGAAGCGCTGCCGGCCTTCGGCAAGCAGATCAAAGGCTTCGACCTGCATGACGCAGTGCTGACCGGCATAGAAACCCGCACCTCCTCGCCGCTGCGTATCACCCGTGGCGCGGATATGCAGAGCCTTAACGTTCGCGGTCTGTACCCGGCCGGGGAAGGCGCGGGCTACGCCGGCGGCATTCTCTCTGCCGGGGTGGATGGCATTCGTGTGGCCGAAGCGCTGATTCGCGACATGCTGGGGATTGCCGAACCGGCCTAAGAGGTTACCCCATGCTGCCTGCAAGCCAGGCAGCATATGGACTACAGCTTGACCAACTCCACCCGGCGATTCTTCGCCCGTCCTTCTTCGCTGCGGTTGTCCGCCACTGGCCGTTCCTGGCCGAAGCCCGCAGCAGTCAGCCGCTGCGCCTCGATACCCGCAGCGACTATGGCGTTCATCACGCTCTGCGCGCGCTGTTCGGACAACAGCTTGTTAGCCTCGGCATGGCCCTGGCTGTCGGTATGGCCCTCGATGGCCAGACGCAGCGCCGGCGCGGCTTTCAGCATGCTGACAATCTCCACCACGGTGGCCTGGCCATCGGCCTTGAGCTCGGCTTTGCCCGTGTCGAAATTGATATACAGGGCGATAAAGCCGTTGCGGTTGAGTTCATCGAGCAACTGGTTGGCGCTGACCACCTGCTGCATGGCCGCCACTTCGACAATCACCAGCTTGTAGCTCTGGGTTGGTGCGCTGAAGATTTCCGGTTCCAGGCGCACCCACACCTCCTTACCGCCAGTCGAGACCTTCAGCGTGGTTTCGCCGCCGTCGCCATCCTGCGGCAGACGCTCGTAAACCACTTCGCCGCCGATCGATTTGATCGCGTTCTGGTAGTTGCGCAGCAGCTGCAGCGGGCTCGGCTGGTTGTCTACCGCGTTATGGAAATAGCGAATCTGCGTGGCATCACCTTCCATGGTCTGGCGCTGTGGCACGCCGTCCTGAGTGCCGGTGGCGAACTGCGCGGCGTTGTAGTTCTGCTCGTACTCGACGATATGCGAGTTCGGGTAGCGTGACAGCAGCGGATGGTCCTTCGACCCCGCCGTATCATCGGCTGCCAGCGCCGGTACGCTCAGCCAAACGGCTGACCACAGCAGCATGTGCAAGCAGCTGCGCACAGTTCCCATGGCATTTCTCCTGCTGCATTCGGGGCGCGGTGTACGCCCACCCACAGCAGTGACTCTAGACCAGCCGCTACCGAGCAGCCGCCTATAACCCTGCCGTGGGCAAGTCAGCCGGCAAAGCGACGCCGCGTTCGGCGCAATCCGCTACCACGGCGATTAACCCAGTCAGGTCGAAACCCTGAGCGCTGAGCCATGCCTGATCGTAGTAGGTGTCGGCATAGCGTTCGCCGCCATCGCAAAGAATCGCCACCACCGAACCGGATTCGCCCGCCGCGACCATCCGCTGCGCCACCAGTAGCGCGCCAATCAGATTAGTACCGCTGGAGCCACCCACTTTCCGGCCCAGGCGCTGGGCCAGGTAATGCATGGAGGCCAACGACAAGGCATCCGGCACCTTGCACATAGCATCGATCACCGACGGCAGAAAGGACGCTTCAACCCGTGGCCGACCAATGCCTTCGATGCGCGAACCATGGTTCAGGCACAGGCTGGCATCGCCGGTGCGGTAGTAATCGAAGAACACCGAACGCTCGGCATCGGCGCAAAGCACCTGGGTACTGTGGCGGCGATAGCGCACATAGCGCCCCAGGGTCGCCAGGGTGCCACCAGTGCCGGGACTGGAAACCAGCCAGCTCGGCTCGGGAAAGCGCTCGCTGCGCAGTTGCTGGAAAATCGATTCGGCGATGTTGTTATTGGCGCGCCAGTCGGTGGCGCGCTCGGCGTAGGTGAACTGATCCATAAAATGCCCGCCGGTCTCTCGCGCCAGACGCTCGGACTCGGCGTAGATCTGCGTCGGGTCCTGCACCAGATGGCTCTGCCCGCCGTAAAAAGCGATCTGCGCGATCTTCTCCTTCGAGGTGCTGGCCGGCATCACCGCGATAAACGGCAGCCCGAGCAAACGGGCGAAATACGCTTCGGAGATTGCCGTGGAGCCGCTGGAGGCCTCGATCACCGGCGCACCGGGTTTGAGCCAGCCATTGCACAGTGCATAGAGAAACAGCGAACGCGCCAGGCGATGCTTAAGGCTGCCGGTGGGGTGGCTGGACTCATCCTTGAAATACAGCTCAACGCCCGGCAAACCCGGCAGCGCCAGGGGAATCAGGTGGGTATCAGCGCTGCGCTGAAAGTCCGCCTCAATAATACGGATCGCTTCGCGCGCCCAGGTTCTTGACTCACTCATGCCTTATCCCCCTAGGTTTATTTCGGATTTCGCGAGCTAGAGCGAGACAAGGCAAAAATGGCCGAGGAAGCGGAGTTTACGAGCTGTAAATGAGCATTCCGAGGCCATTTTTAACGCTGTATCGCCGACGCGCAGCAAATCCGACATCCTTAATCCAGCACGCCAGCGGGTAGCACACGGGTGCCACGCCACTGACTCAGCACTACGCCAGCAAACACCAATGCCGCTGCAAGCATCTGCACAGCATTCAGGCTTTCACCCAATAGCAGTATGGCGAACAGCAGGGTGAACACCGGAATCAGGTTGGTAAAACCCGACGCCTGGCTGGCCGGCAAGCGGCTGACGCCGAAGTTGTACAACCCGTAAGCGCCCACCGTGACCAGAATGCCCAGGTACGCCACCGTGCCCAGGCCCATGGGGCTGACGCTGGTTGGCAAAGGCGCACTGAACAGTGCCAGGGGCAGAAAGAAAATAGTGCCGACAAAGGCCACCATGGCGGTCAGCAAAAAGGGCGAATAGCGCGATGACAGATGCTTGAGCAACAGGGTGTAACCCATGGCGCAGAGCATCGCCAGCAGCTCGTAGAAGTTGCCGAGAATCGGGTTGCTCGCGTGTTCATCGGCGCTACCGGCCAGGCTCAGCCATACGGCGCCGACCAGGGCGATCAGAAACCCCGACAGGGTGATGCGACTGATCCGTTCACGCAGGAAGACAAACGCCCCCACCGCCACCAGCAGCGGCAGCAACGCCGTGACCATGCCCGCCTGTGCGGCGCTGGTGTGCTGCAGCGCCAGGGCTTCAAAGAGGAAATACAGGCAGGGTTCGCAGGCCGCCAGGCCGAGCAGGTATTTCCAGTCACCGGCGCGATAATGCATCTGTCCACGCCAGCGCCAGGCCAGCAGAAACACCAGGCTGCCCAGGGCCATACGGCCGAAGATCACCCACAGCGGCGGCAATTCGGCAAAGGCCAACTTGAGCGCAATAAAGGAACTGCCCCACAGCGCCATGGCGATCACCAGGCAGATGACCGCGATGCCCCTTCCCTGCTCACGCATAACCAAGCCCCTGACTAAAGACTGCAGTGTAGAGAGGCTGGCGAGGCGCCGATAGATACAGTCAGCACCGCGAACTGTGTGGGGTAGTTCGAGACGAGACAACCGTCGCGGCTAAAGCCCCTCCCACAGGAAGCGCGACGCAAGCGGCACCTTATTGTTCCCAGGGCTTACCGCTGGTCTGCTCGCTGATCCGCAGCTTCTGCTGCAGCGCGGCTTTGGCCAGCATATGAGCGCTGACCGGGGCGGTGATAAACAGAAACAGGGCGATCAGCAGCTCATGCAGGCTGACGCCCTCGCCGCGAAAGCTGAAGTAAATCAGCGAGGCGATCACCATGCCGCCCACACCCAGGGTGCTGGCCTTGGTCGGGCCGTGCAGGCGCATAAAAAAGTCCGGCAGGCGGTACAGGCCGATTGCGCCGATCAGTGCGAACAGGCTGCCGATCAGCAGAAACAGCGCCACCAGCGCTTCGATCCAGAAAGCCATCAGATGCTCCTCATTCGATGATGTCGCCGCGCAGCAAGTACTTGGCCACGGCCACCGTACCGATAAAGCCCATCACCGCAATCAGCAGGGCCGCTTCAAAATACAGATCCGAGCCCAGCCAGATGCCGAACAGCACCAGCATGGCAATCGCGTTGATATACAGGGTATCCAGGGCCAGGATGCGATCGGGCAGATCCGGGCCGATGATCAGGCGCGCCATGGTCAACATCAGGGCCAGGCCGATAATCACCAGGCACAGCGGAATCACGTAGGCGAGCATGTGAATACCTCCAGCAAGGGTGCTTCGTAGCGCTGTTTGATTTCCGCGACCAAGGCGTCGGCGTCCGGCACATCCAGGCCGTGTACCAGCAACATCTTGCGGTCATCGCTGAGGTCGGCGGACACCGTGCCTGGGGTCAGGGAGATGATGCTGGTGAGCATGGTCAGGGCCAGTTCATCTTCCAGCAGCATGGGAATTTCCACAAAGGCCGGGCGCAGTTTGGCGGGCGAGCCGAGAATCAGCTTGGCCACCTGCAGGTTGGCCATGACGATATCGCCGAGGATGCGCAGCAGAAACAGGCACAGCTTGAACGGTTTGTGCACCCGTGGCGGGTTGATCCAGAACACCTGGGTCAGCAGCGGAATGGCCCAGCCGAGCAGCGCACCGAGTAGCCAGTGACCCAGGCTCAGGTCATTCATCAATAACAGCCAGACCAGCAGCAGGCACAGGCTCAGCAGCGGATGGGGTAACCAGCGACGTGCTTTCATTGTGCAGCTCCCGATTCGATGATTTGCCGGTACAGCGGCAAATCATGCAGTTGGCTGGCGGTAGCCTCGACATAACTCAGCAGCGGCGCGGCACCAACCATCAGCAGCAGGCTGAGCAGTAGCAAGCCGGCGCAGGCCAGCAGCCGGCCGTAATCCAGTTCGGCACTGTCCAGCTGGCTCAGGCCGACGCGCCAGAACAGCATGCTGCCGGCACGACTGAGGGCCACCAGGGTGAGTAGGCCGCCGCCCAGCACAATCGGCCACAACATAAGCGCCTGCAAGCCAGGCTCCAGCGAGCGCAGCAGCAACAGCTTGCCAATAAACCCGGACAGCGGCGGCAAACCGGCCACGGCAATCGCACCAAAGAAGAACAGGCCGCCGAGCAGATGCGGGTTCTGCAGCGCCGGACCCTGCACCAGCAGCGCGTCTTTAACGCCACGCTGGCGAGCAATCAGATCGGCCAGCAGGAACAACCCGCCAGCCACCCAGGTGCTGTGCACCAGGTAATACAGGGCTGCGGCCAGGGCTTGCTCGGTGCCGATGGCGATACCGGCGAGCAAGGTGCCGACCGACACCACCACCAGATACGCCAGCAGCCCCTGTAGGCTGACCGCCGCCAGCGCGCCGATCACGCCCAGCGCCAGGGTCAGCAGGGCAATCGGCCAGAGCCAGTCGTTGGCCATATTGGCCAGGCTGCCGGCCTCATCACCAAAGATCAGCGTGTACACGCGGATGATCGAATACAGGCCGATCTTGGTCATGATCGCAAACAGCGCCGCGACCGGCGCAGTGGCCGAGGCATAGGCCTTGGGCAGCCAGAAATACAGCGGCAGAAACGCCGCCTTGAGGCCGAACACTACGAGCAGCAGCAAGCCGGCAGCGCCCAACAGCGCCGCATCATCCGGCCCGGCGGCCGCCACGCGAATGGCCATATCTGCCATGTTCAGAGTGCCGGTGATGCCATACAGCACGCCCACGGCGAGCAGGAAGAACGCCGAGCCCACCAGATTCAGCACCACGTAATGCAGCCCCGCGCGCACCCGCTCTACCCCACCGCCATGCACCAGCAACGCATAGGAGGCGATCAGCAGGATTTCGAAGAACACGAACAGGTTGAACAGGTCGCCGGTGAGAAAGGCGCCGTTGATGCCCATCAGCTGAAACTGGAACAGCGCATGGAAACTCTGCCCGCGCTCATCGTCGCCCCGCACCGCATACAACAGGGCAAAACTGCCAAGCACCGCAGTGACCACCAGCAGCAAGGCGCTCAGCCGATCGAGCAGCAGGATGATGCCGAACGGCGCTGCCCAGTTACCGGCGGCATACACCTGCAGCACGCCCTGATCGGCCAGCCAGAGCAGATAACCGCTCAATGGCAGCAGCAACAGGGTCGCCACCAGTGAAAGGCTGCGTTTGACCCGCAGGCTCAAGCCCGCGCCGAGCAGCAACAGGCTGCCGGCAAACATCGGCAGCAGGATGGGCAGGATCAAGCCGTGATTCATTGCGCAGGCTCCTGGCCATCAACATGGTCGGTCTGGGTTTCGCCAACGCTGCGCAGCGCCAGCACCACCACGAATGCAGTCATGGCAAAGCCGATCACGATGGCGGTCAGCACCAGCGCTTGCGGCAGCGGGTCCGCGTAGGCACTACCTTTGCCGATCACCGTCACCACGCCGCTCTGCAAGCGGCCCATGGCAAACAGGAACAGGTTGACCGCGTAGGAAATCAGCGTCAGCCCCAGCACCACCGGGAAGGTCCGTGCGCGCAGCAGCAGGTACACGCCGCTGGCGGTAAGGATGCCCAGGGTCGCAGCAAATATGGCTTCCATCTCAAAGCACCTCTTGTGCAGCTTTTTCCTGGGTCAGCTTGCCCAGGTTGGCGAGAATCAGCAGGGTCGCGCCGACAACCGTCAGGTACACGCCCAGGTCAAACAACAGCGCCGTGGCCAGTTCGATTTCACCGATCAGCGGGATATGGAAATGACCGAAGGCTGAGGTCAGGAATGGTCGGTCAAACAGCCAGCTGCCCAGACCCGTCAGGCCGGCAATCATCACGCCGAGGCCGGCCATGCCCTGGTAATTCAGCGGCAGGCGCGACTGCGTCCACTGCACCCCGCTGGCGACGTATTGCAGGATCAGCGCAACGGCCGTTACCAGACCGGCGATAAAGCCGCCGCCCGGTAGGTTGTGGCCACGCAGGAAGATAAACACCGAGACCAGCAGCGCCATCGGCAACAGCACCCGCGACAGAGTGGCGAGAATCAGCGGATGGCGGTCACGCGCCCAACTGCGGCCCTGCGCGTCGACCTTCGGTTGGAACAGGCGCAGGCCGTCGAGCAGCGCGAAGATGCCGACGGCGGCAATCGCCAGCACGGTGACCTCGCCCATGGTATCGAAGCCGCGGAAGTCCACCAGAATCACGTTGACCACGTTGGTGCCGCCGCCGCCCGGCACGCTGTTCTCCAGGAAGAACGCCGAAATACTGTCGTATGGGCGTGTCAGCACGGCGAACACCAGCATCGCTACCATCACCCCGCTGCCCACCGCCAGGGTGAAATCGCGCAGGCCGCGCAGGCTGCTGGACTCGATGCGGGTATGCGCCGGCAGGAAGAACAGCGCAAGCATCAGCAGAATAATGGTCACCACCTCTACCGACAGCTGGGTCAGGGCCAGATCCGGCGCCGAATAGCGGGCGAAGGCCAGTGCCACCATCAACCCGACCACGCTAAGCATCAACAGCGAAACCAGGCGCTGACGATGGAACACCACCGTCACCAGCGCGGACAGGGCCATGATGCCCAGGCCCAGGGCGGTGATGCCGTCGATCTCGGTCATCGCTAGCGGCCCGCTGATCTGCGGCAACGAACTCAGCCCTTGCGTCACTACCAAGAGTGCCGCAGCCAACAGCAACGCCAGATAACGCTGCAGTGAAGCGTTTTCCAGCCACTGGGTGAACACCGCACACAGCTTCACCAGCACCTGCACAGCCTGCTCAAACAGCAGCTTGGCATCCACACTCGGCAGCCCGGCATACCAGCGAAATAGAGGCTGACGGAACACGTACACCAGAATCCCGCCGAACAGGGCGATAAAGCTCATCAGCAGCGGCAAGTTGAAACCGTGCCAGATCGCCAGGCTGTAACTCGGCACTTCACCGCCCAGGGTTGCCGCAGCGGCTGCGGCAAGCAGTGGCGCTACGGTGTAGGCCGGCATAATCCCGACCAGCAGGCAAAGGAACACCAGAATCTCCACGGGGACTTTCATGTAGCGCGGCGGTTCATGCGGCGGGTAATGCGGCAGGTCGACCGGCTCGCCGTTGAAGAACACGTCGTGGATAAAACGCAGCGAATAGGCCACCGAGAACACCCCAGCCAGGGTTGCCGCCGCCGGAATCACCCAATTGAAGCTGCCCAGCAGGTGCTGATTGAGCGTTTCGGTAAAGAACATTTCCTTGCTCAGGAAGCCGTTTAGCAGCGGCACCCCGGCCATCGCCGAGGCTGCCACCATCGCCAGTACGGCCGTATGCGGCATGTACTTCCACATGCCGTTGATGCGCCGCATATCGCGACTGCCGGTTTCGTGGTCGATAATTCCCGCCGCCATAAACAGCGAGGCCTTGAAGGTGGCGTGGTTGATGATGTGGAACACCGCGGCTACGGCGGCCAAGCGTGTGTCCAATCCGAACAGCAAGGTAATCAGGCCCAGGTGGCTGATGGTCGAATAGGCCAGCAGGCCCTTGAGGTCATGCTGAAACAGCGCCATACCGGCGCCGACCAGCAAGGTCACCAGACCGGTGATGCTGACCAGGTAGAACCACCACTCCGACCCTGCCAGCGCCGGGTACAGACGCGCCAGGAGAAACACCCCGGCCTTGACCATGGTCGCCGAGTGCAGATAGGCCGAGACCGGCGTCGGAGCGGCCATCGCATGGGGCAGCCAGAAATGGAACGGGAACTGCGCCGACTTGGTGAACACGCCCAGCAGCACCAGAATCAGCGCCAGCGGGTACAGCTCATGGGCGCGGATCGCGTAACCGGCAGCCAGCACTTGGGACAACTCGAAGCTGCCGGCGATATGGCCGATCAACAGAATGCCGGCGAATAGCGCCAGGCCACCGCCGCCAGTCACGGCCAGGGCCATGCGCGCGCCTTTGCGGGCATCCGAACGGGCGCCCCAGAAACCGATCAGCAGGAACGACGACAGGCTGGTCAGTTCCCAGAACATCAACATCAGCAGCAGGTTTTCCGAGAGCACCACGCCGAGCATGGCGCCCATGAACAACAGGAGGAAGGCGAAGAAACGCCCCATCGGCTCCTTCTTCGACAGGTAGTAGCGTGCGTAAAGAATGACCAGAAGGCCAATACCGAGAATCAGCAGGGCAAACAGAAAACCCAAGCCATCCAGGCGCAGGCTGAGGTTCAGGCCCAGGGCCGGCAACCACTCCAGCTTGACCTTGAGCAGTTCGCCAGCGAACACCGCAGACTGCTGCGAGAGCAGCAATACCAGGGCCGTCAGCGGCGCCACGCCTGCCGCTGCAGCGCAGGCGGAACGACCCAGGCGCTCGGCCAGCAAAGGCAGAAAGATGCCGAGAAATGGCAAGGCGATAATCAGCGCAAGCGTCATAGAAAAACCCCTTAATACGAACCCGGAACGTATCCGTCCCCGGCTGACTCCCTAACCTGCTCACTGGCGTTCAAGCACAGACTTTTACCTGCACTGCAACCCGCGCAAAAGTATTGCACTGCGCGCCGACTAAAGCCCGCCAGCACAAAAGCGTGCGCGATTATCCATAACTATCGGCCGGCCGTCATGGATAGAATTATTACTAAACACTGAGTATTCCGCGAGCTTGCCTGAAAAACCTGCGAAACGCCGATAAACATCTGGTTTATCTGGAAAAAAGACAATAAAAAACCGGATCAGTCAGAACTGATCCGGCTTCCTGACCACTCAGTGAGTAACGCGGCTGGTGCCATTCACGGTCATGATGCGCACACGCTCGCCGACGCGGAAAATCTGATTCTCTTCGACCGCCTGGACGTAGGCACGCATGCTGCCGTCATCTTCCAGCACGGTGATTTCCACGCCCTGGGTGCGGGTCAGACCTTCCTCGGTCATCGCCCCCAGTAGACCACCGGCCACTGCACCGATCACTGCGGCCACCGCGCTGCCACGCCCGCCACCGACGCTGCTACCTGCCACACCTCCGATTACCGCACCGGCACCTGCGCCAATCGGGGTTTTCGTGCCTTCGATCTTCACTGGGCGCAACGCTTCGATGGTGCCCATACGCACGGTCTGCACGGTGCGTGCTTCGTCGCGCGAGTAGGTGTCGCCGGTCAGGCTGGAGGCGCAGCCACCCAACAGGGCCAGCGCGGCAAGCGAGGCAGCCAACAGAACGGGTTTACGCATGATTGTTTCTCCAGTTAGGCAGGTGCTCATTAAAACGCCTGCGCAGCGCCGCTGTCACCCGCCAATATGCAGCAAAACTTTACCCAAGCTGCAGCGCAGGGCCTCGGCGCGACACTTCGCCGCGTGCAAACGCGGCATCCATTCAGCCTAAGCTAAGATTTGGTCTGGGGGATTTATGGATTACTTTATCGTCGCCATCACCAGTATTGCCGGGTTGTACTTCCACTGGTGGTTGTATGTGCGAATCAAACGCTGGATGGACCGCGATCTGGCGCTGTCGCTGGCTGGCGACTCAACGGCCAAACGCAACTATATGCTTGCTCGCCTGACTGAGGCGCAGGCCGCCGGCATCAAGCGCAGCGACCTGCCCGCCTGGCTGGAGCAAGCCGCCGCGCAGTATTCCGGCGACTGAAACGAACTCAGGGCGCCAGGCGCTCACGCAGCCAGGCGGCGTCCTGCAAACGAAAATTCAGGCGGTCATGCAGGCGACTGGAACGGCCCTGCCAGAACTCGATACGCTCCGGCAGTAGACGATAACCGCCCCAGTGCGGCGGGCAATGTGGCGCACGATCGAGAAAACGCTGCTCGGTTTCTGCCAGCAGGCCTTCCAGCTCGGCACGATCGGCAATCACCTGGCTCTGCGGCGAAGCCCAGGCCCCCAGCCGGCTGCCCAGAGGACGCACCTGAAAATAGGCATCACACTCTTCGGCACTAACCCGCTCGACGCGCCCCTCAATGCGCACCTGACGCTCTAGGCTGGGCCAGAAGAAGGTCATGGCGGCAAAGGGATTGGCGGCCAGGTGCTGGCCTTTGGCACTGTCGTAGTTGCTGAAGAAGGTGAAGCCGCGCGCATCCAGCCCTTTCAGCAGCAACACCCGGCAATGCGGACGCCCTTCAGCATCGACGGTCGCCAGGGTCATGGCATTGGGCTCGACCGGCAACTGCTCGGTCTTCACTGCATCGGCAAACCATTGCTCGAACAGCGCAAAGGGCTCAAGCGGCGCTTGCGCCTCGCTCAAGCCGTCGCGGGTGTAGTCACGGCGCATATCAGCCAGGGTTTGAGTCATCGGCAAATCCTCTCGAACAAGTATTGCCTAGCTTACCCGCGAGCGTTCTATCTGGCTTGATCTGCGGCAACACACCGCTGCCTGGCGGCTACTGGCGGAGTGTCTTACTGGCTGCTGGCTGGCTTATCAGCCTTGGCTACGGTTTTCGCACTCTTGTCAGCGGCAGGCTTGGCAGCGGCTACTGCAGCAGCGGGTGCCGGTGCAGGTTGGCTGTACTTGGAGATCAGCGCGTTGAGGGTGGTTTTCGAGGTCAGGAGGATTTCCACCCGGCGGTTCAACGCACGGCCTTGCTGACTGTCGTTGGCGGCACGCGGCATGTCCGAACCCAGGCCTTTAACCATCAGGCGGTTCTGCTTGAGACCGCTGAGGCGGAAAATCGAGGTGAACGCTCGAGCGCGCTGGTGGCTCAACTCACGGTTGGCACTTACTTCACCGCTGCTGTCGGCGTGGCCGAGAATCAGCACACCGATGGTTTCATCGCTTTCCAGCAGCTTGGCCATGCGGCTCAGCGGGCCGAGGGTGGTTGGCAGCATCATGTGGGGACGGTCCGGGTTGAACGACCCCTGCACCGGTGCAGTGACGACTAGCAGGTTTTCGCGGCGTTCGAACTCGAAATGGGTACCTTTGATCGCTTCACGCACCTTCGGCTCGTACACATCCAACCAGGCCTGAGTGACTGCTGGTGGCGGCATTGGCACCACTTTCGGCGCTGGCTTTTCGGATTTTTCGAAAAGGCTGCAACCGCTGATCAGTACACACAGAGCGATGGCGAGAGATTTATTGGCGAGCATCGGGTATCCACACGTGATGAGCAAAAAAGAAGCCGGTCAGTGGCCCGCTCAGACGGCCGGCCATGCCATGTTGCGCAGCAGTTTAGCCGAGCTGGCTATAAACAATCAGCCAATAGACGCGCAAGTTTCTGCGCACGGGGGTCCATCAAGACGAACGGTCCTAGGTTGTTGGTGACAAAACCGAAGGCCACATCTCGCTCCGGATCGGCAAAGCCAATGGAACCGCCGGCTCCAGGGTGACCAAAGGCGCGCGGCCCCATGCCATAGGTGGCGTTGGCAACCTCAGGCTGATCCAGCATGCAGCCCAGACCGAAGCGGGTGCGGGTCAGCAGGGTCTTGTCTTCGCCCACTGCATGTTCACGGGTCAGCTCAGCCAGCAACTCGCTTTCCAGCAACTGACCATCCAGCAGACCGCTGTAAAAACCGGCCAGACTACGGGCATTGCCATGGCCATTCGCTGCAGGCTGCTGCATGCGTCGCCACTCAGGCTTATTGGTACTGGTCATGATCGACGGCGGGTTGGTAAAGGCCCGCGTACTCATGGCTGCCGGTTCGCTCATCATGGTCTTGAGCAAGCGCTGGGCAGCCGCATCGCCAAAGTTGCCCTTGCCACGGGAGATGACTGCCACCCGGTCGAACTCTTCATCGGCCAGACCGACATGAAAATCCAGACCCAGTGGTTTGGCCGTGCGCGCGACGATGGACTCGCCCGGCCCGCGCCCTTCGACCCGGCGTAACACTTCACCCACCAGCCAGCCATAGGTAATCGGCGCGTAACCATGGCCCTCACCCAGAGCCCACCAGGGCTGCTCGGCAGCCAGCGCCGTGGTCATCGCCTGCCAGTCGTATAAGGCTTCGGCCGGCAACATCTCGCGCAAGGCTGGCAGCCCGGCCTGATGGCTGAGCAAGTGGCGCAGGGTGATCTTGTCCTTGCCGGCTGCGGCGAACTCGGGCCAGTAGCGCGCGACCGGCGCATCCAGTTCGAGCTTACCCTCGCCCACCAGCTGCAGCGCGGTAACTGCAGTAAAGGTCTTGGTGCAGGAAAACAGGTTAAGAATGGTGTCGCTGTGCCAGGCCTGCTGACCATCCTTGTCGGCAACCCCGGCCCACAGATCCACTACGGTTTCGCCGCCGATTTGCACGCAAAGTGCCATGCCGCGCTCTTGCGGCTCATCGAACAGTGCCGCAAAAGCGTCTCTCAGCGCTTCGAACTTGAGGTCGAAATAACCCTGTATCTGCACCACCCTGCCCCCTTTTTATACTCGGCCAAATGTTCGGCAGATTGTTTCAGCTCTGACGCCTGCGGTGAACCCAGCACAAGGCTGGTATTCCTATTATCAGCTCGACGAATAGCCCCTTACGGAGCCGCAGAAACTGGCGCAGCTAAAGGCTTTAGCAGCGTTTTAGGCACATCAAGGTTGGCTTTGCGCACTGCTTTGACAAAGCCATCCCAAGGCCGATCGGTAATGGCGACCAGACCCAGATGACCGTTCTCACCGTCCAGCAGACGCCCGGTGACCGGCTGATCGAGGTACTGGAACCAGTGCACACCAACGATCTGCGGCTCTTCGAGGGCCTTGGCCAGGAAATGCGCATAGGCCGACCCGCGCTCTTCTTCCTTATAAACCTCGGCAACTCCGCCCCAGAACGGCCCACGGTCACGCGAGCCGAAGTGGAACTCGGTGACCATCAACGGTTTGTCCAGCTGGCGCAGGGCAGCAAAGTCATAGCCGTGCTGCGGCTCACGGGTATAGAAGTTGAAGCTCAACACATCGCAGAAGGCCGCACAGGCATTCACCGCCTCGGGGATACTGCTGGCGAAACGCCCCCCCAGCAGCAAGTGATTAGGCGCGTGCCACTCAAGCGAATCGGCAATGGTTTTGAAGTAGGTCTCGGCATACAGACGCAAGAATGCCTGCATGTCTTTCTCGATGGCCGGGTACTCGGCGCTTGGCAGCGGCGCCTTAAAGCCAGGATCTTCCATCAGCTCCCAGGCCGATAGCTCGATACCCCAGGCGCGGGACAGGCCATTCTGATTGCGATACTTGTCGCGCAGCTGCTTGAGGAAGGCACGCTTGGCCGGCACATCGGTGGTCAGGCGCAGCGTGGCATACGCCAGGGCGTAACGGCCGTTGGGGTCATCCGCCGGGCCAGCCCAGGCCAGTTCGTTATCAGCGAAATAGCCCAGCAGCCAGGGATTGTCGCGGTGATCACGCGAGGCAATCGCCACCGCGCGCTCGGTGGCCATGGCAAAGCGCGGGTCGAACGGATCAGGCATCGCGCCCCACCAATCGACGCCAGTGCTGATGGTGGCGTAATCGCCATGAATCGACAGCGGAATGCTGAATGGCATGCGGGTATCGCCGCCAAAGGACGGCTCACTCCAGTTCCCCAGGGTATTGAAACCCCAGGCCTGCAGACGATCCTGGCTCAGCGTACGCCAGGCCGCGGGGTCAACCTGACCGTAGCTGCGCTGCAGGTTGGCCTTGTAGAAATCGAACCAGCGCCCGCTGGCAAACGCCAGGCCCTGGTTGGCACCGGTGTCGCTGCGGCTGTCGGACGTGCCGAAATAGGCCGCCAGTACCTCACCCGATTGAGGCAACCCGGCAAACATCGCCTCACGCCCCTCGACGTAGGTGGCGCTCTGCAGCGCGGTGACCGCATTGGCGCCCAGCGAGTAGAACGGATGGCCCTCTGGCGTTACCAGGTACCAGCGGCCATCGCGCTTCTCGGTGCGAAAGAAGCCGCTCGCCTCAAACGGCATCCCGCCGGTCCAGCCTGCAAACTTGTCATGTGCAGGGCGCTCGGCCAACCAGGTGTGCAGTTGCTTCTGCTCCTGAGCCACCGCCTGCTGCAGTTGCGCGTCATTCTTTACCTTGCCCGGCCAATCGGCGCGCGTGTACTGGCCGTAACTGTCGACGATGCCAGCATAGGCCGCTGCCGAAAGCTTCTCGGTACTCACGCCAAACTGACTGATCAGAATATGTTGCGCGGTTTTCGGCTGCGGCATGGATAGAGTGACCGCGCTGACCTTGCTCAGATCCAGCGCACCCGTGACCGTGTCCGCCAGCAGCAGGCGCTGGCCTTTATGCGTCCAGGGCATCGGTACGCCGGCACGCATGCCGTGATCGCGGGGCGAGACCGCCTGCAAAGGAATCAACAGGGTTTGCGCAGGCCCGGCAGGCAAGGCAATACGCGTGTTCAGCCGCTGACCGTCAGTGCTCTCGATCAGCACATCCAGAGTCAGCGCCCAGTCCATGGCGTTCTGCACACGCAGGCTCACCTGCGTTTGCTGCGACCAGTCCCAGCTACCGTCTTGCGGAGTCAACCTTAGGCGCGGCTGTTCAGCTGCATGGAAGGTCACCCGCCGCAGCACTTCGCCTTGCGGAGTGGGCTCGCCAATGCGGTTGGGCAGATCGGCATCCTGTGTTGTGACCTGCACGGCATCCATTGGCCGGACAAAGTTGAACAGTTCCTGCGACTCTTTCGCCACAGCTGCGCCGGCAAACCCCACGAGCGCTGATACCAGAACAGCCGTTTGCAGCCTGCGCTTAACCTTCACGAACCGCACTCCCCCATTGTTTCAACCGCCTCGGACACACTGCCGGAGGCAAAATCCAGGCCCTGGTGCTCACCAAGGCATTGTGCTCAAGCCATTTGGAGCCGATAAGGCTCAACGAGTTGCTTACTGGGCCGCAGCTAACTGATTTCCCGACGAAATGGCGGCAAGGCATTGAGAATCGACTTGCCGTAGCGCTGAGTGACCACGCGCCGGTCCAACAGGGTAATAATGCCGCGATCCGCTTCGGTACGCAGCAGTCGGCCGCAGGCCTGCACCAGACGCAGCGACGCATCTGGTACGGCGATTTCCATAAAGGGGTTGCCGCCACGTGCTTCGATCCACTCGGCCAGGGCCGCTTCCACCGGATCATCTGGCACAGCGAAGGGTATCTTGGCGATCACTACATGCTCACAGTAGGCACCCGGCAGGTCGACACCCTCAGCGAAGCTGGCGAGACCAAACAGCACGCTTTCCTCACCGGAATCGACTCGCGCCTTGTGCTTGTTCAGGGTTTCCTGCTTGGACAGGTTGCCCTGGATAAACACCCGCTTGCGCCAGTCGCGCTCCAGGCCGTCGAAGACTTCCTGCATCTGCTTACGCGAGGAAAACAGCACCAGGGTGCCGCGCGAGCCCTCAACCAGACCCGGTAGATCGCGAATGATCGCCGCCGTATGCGCCACCGCATCGCGTGGATCGGCATTCAGGTTGGGCACCCGCAGCACACCGGCGTCGGCATGATGGAACGGGCTCGGCACCACGGTGGTAACTGCCACTTTCGGCAGGCCGGCGCGCATACGATAGCGATCAAAGGTGCCTAGCGCCGTCAGGGTCGCCGAGGTCACCAGGGCGCCATAGGCGACATTCCACAGATTACGCCGCAGGGTTTCCGCCGCCAGGATCGGGCTGGCGTTAACCTCGATATCGAACAGCGCACCGCTGTCGGCCAGGGTCAGCCAGCGCGCCATCGGCGGGCTTTCCTCCGGGTCTTCAGCAGTAAAGGCCAGCCACAGTTCCCAGTTGCCCTTGGCCCGCGCCAGCAGGCTGCCGAACAACGGGTACCACTCCTCGGCTTGGTGACTGGCAATACCGACAGCGCCCTCACCGTCCATGGCCTCCTTGAGCTGTTCAGTTACGCCCGTGAACAGATCATTGAGCTTGGAAAAACCCTTTTTCAGCTCCAGCCCCAGCTCGGTCAAGTGCTCCGGTACCACACCGCCGATAAAGCGATGGCGCGGCCGCTCGCGGCCCTGCATATCTTCGCCCGGTGTGAAATCGGCCACCTGCTCACAGGCGGCGAACATAAATTGCTGCTGGGTTTTGAGCTCCCGCGCCAGTTCCGGAACCTGCTCGATCAGCCTGCCTAGATCCCCGGGCAGCGGATTTTGTGCCAGCAACTTGGTCAGATTTTTGTCGATCTGGGTCAGCCAATCGGCAGTCGAACGCAAGCGGGTAAAGTGGGCGAAATGGCCAATGGCTTTGTCAGGCAGGTGATGGCCTTCATCGAACACGTAAAGGGTGTCGCGCGGGTCCGGCAGCACCGCCCCGCCACCCAGGGCCAGGTCGGCCAGCACCATGTCGTGGTTGGTGACAATGACGTCGACCTTACCCATGCCCTCACGCGCCTTATAGAAGGCGCATTGCTGAAAGTTCGGACAATGGCGGCTGGTGCACTGACTGTGATCGGTGGTCAGCTGCGACCAGCGTGTGTCTTCCAGCTCTTCCGGCCAGCTGTCACGATCGCCGTCCCATTTATTGCCGGCGAGTTTTTCGATCATCGTGGTGAACAGCTTCTGGCTCTGCTCATCCACATCAATCTTGAAACCTTCTTCTTCGAACAGCTGGGCGGTGGCACTTTGCGCCTGACCTTCCTGCAACAGGATATCCAGCTTGGACAGGCACAGATAACGCCCTCGGCCCTTGGCCAAGGCAAAGCTGAAATTCAGCCCGCTATTGCGCATCAGGTCCGGCAGATCCTTGTGCACGATCTGCTCTTGCAGGGCTACGGTGGCCGTAGCGATCACCAGACGCTTGCCCGCCGCCTTGGCAGTGGGAATCGCCGCCAGGCTGTAGGCCACGGTCTTGCCCGTACCGGTGCCGGCCTCAACCGCGACCACTGCGGGATCACCCAAGCGCCGGCCTTCGTCGTCAGTCTTGATTGCACCCAGCACCTTGGCGATTTCAGCAATCATCAGGCGCTGACCGTAACGCGGTTTGAGCGACTTGGCTTCGAGAAAACGGGAATAGGCGCCCTGGATCTGGGACTTGAGTTCGGTACTGAGCATGGGATCTTGGCGCGAAAAGGCTGGATAAATTTTCAGTGTTTGTAATCGGCGGCTATCATAGCGCGCTAATCGACCCAGCGCTGAACCGCTTAGAACCTGTTTTACGATCTCGCGAGCTAGAGCCTGTTTCTAGCCCGCAAGGCCAACGCGCGGCAGATCGGAAATAGATTTTTAACCAACAGGAGTGCCTGCATGACCCCTTACGCCTTCGTCTACAGCCTGCACCTGCTCGCCGCCCTGATCTGGGTGGGCGGTATGTTCTTCGCATGGATGATCCTGCGCCCAGCAGCCGTCGCCGCACTGGAAGCCCCAACCCGTCTAAAACTCTGGCTGGAGGTCTTTCCGCGGTTTTTCTACTGGGTATGGGCGGCGGTGATTGTGCTGCCGGTCACCGGCGTGGGCATGCTGCACCTGCGCTTTAGCGGTTTCGATACCGCGCCGCGCTACGTGCACATCATGATGGGCCTGTATATCGCCATGCTGGCGCTATTTCTGCGCATCCAGGCTCTGCAACTGCCTGAACTGCGCCGCGCTATAGCAGCAGAGGATTGGCCGAATGGCGGCGCCGTGCTTGGGCGTATTCGCCGACTGGTCGGCATTAACCTGCTGCTGGGGTTGCTGGTGGTGGCAATCGCCGGCATCCGCCCTTCGTTCTAACGGCACTCAAGCAACCGCTGCCCGAGGGCAGCGGTTAGACACCCATTACCAGTTAGAACTGCACGACACTCAGAGCGCCTGCCGGGCCCGGCTCACCAGGCTGGCCGGCCTGCCCAGGCTTGCCGTCGCGCGCACCATCAGTGCTGTACAACCAGCAGCCCTTGCTCACGCCGCCCTGACCGCCCGCACCAGGCGCGCCCGGCTGACCGCCGTTACCGCCATCCAAACGCACCTGCAACTGCTCAACCGGAAAGCCCTGCGGGACTTCCAGGCGCACCTGCGCCCCAGCAGCACCCGGCTGGCCGTCCCCACCATTCAAAACATCATGGCCGCGACTGGCTTCACCCCAGGTGCAACCACCTGGCTTGCCATCGGCGCCAGCTAGACCGGCATAGCCAGGCGCACCTGTACCACCGCGGGCGTCCAGCACCAGGCTTTCCAAGGTCACAGACTGCAAACGCAGGCTCAGGTTGCGGCCTGGCAACGCCGGTTTTTCAGCACTGCCCCGGGCGCCACGCGCACTGATCTGAGCACCGCTGGCAATCTCGGCAGTGTCCACTTCAAGACGCAATGCCTGATCACTGGGAGCAATCGCCAGACGCGCATCGCGACCCAGAGTTAGCTGCGCCACACGAATTTCGGTCAGACCGGGGGGGATCAACAAGGTACCGTGGTCGGCAATTTCCAGACGATCCAGCAGTAATACGCTGGTATTGCTTGGTAGACGCATAACCGCATGGGAGTCGACTTCAATCACCGCCTGGGCCAGTGCCAGTGGACTGAATAACGCGGCGAGGACGAGCAGCTTACGCATTTTCGGCCTCCATCTGCAGGGCTTGCTCAGGCTCGACTACAGGCGCTTGCTCCGCCGGCAACCCAAGCAACTGAAAAATACCAAATAGCATGACCTGTACACGCTCTTGAACAGGCTTGGGGCAAGCGGCAATGCGCTTGTCAAAGAACCACAGTTCAAGCACATGGATCAGCAGAATAAAAGCCCCGGCGCAGTTCAACAGCAGCGCAAAAGGTTGTGCAAAGGGTTGCAGCAGATTTGCCAGTACAACGCCCCAGAACAATGCCGTCAGCACCTTACCCAACGTCAGAAATGTCTTCATATCCGCCCCCGGCAGTTTTTATTTCGCTGCACCTTATCTGCTTTGGGAGTGTGCTGCCAGAAGACCAGTAAAAACCATGGAGGCCAAATGCCTTCACAGCTTTTACTGGGTTGAAACCGCTCTCTCGCTGGCAGGCCGTTGCGAACCAAAGAGATAGGTTCGCAACGGCCTGCCAGCGCATCACATCAGCTACGGCTGTGCTTCGACCTCCGCTTCAACACGACGGTTGATTGCCCGCCCGGACTCGCTGTCATTATCAGCAACCGGCCGCGACTCACCGTATCCAACAGAGGAAACCCTGCCACTGTCGATGCCATGCTGATTGACCAGCACATCACGCACCGCATTGGCACGCCGCTCAGACAGCCCCTGGTTATAGGCATCACTGCCTACAGCGTCAGTATGTCCTTCAACGGTCGTAGTGGTTTGCGGGTACTGTTTCATAAAGTCAGCAAGGCTCTTGATATCTGCCTGACTGTCTTCTTTGACGTCGGATTTGTTGAAATCGAACTTCACATCCAGCTCTACCCGAACCGATTCCACCATTTCGATGGGCTCAGGCTCTGCTTCGGCAGGCGTACTGGCATATTCCTTGATCGGACAGCCGTTGTGATGCACCGGCGTATTTGGAGGAGTACCAGGGCAACGATCGCGGCGGTCAAACACACCGTCGTCGTCTTCATCACCATCTTGGGCGTAACAAATCAGCGTACCAATGACCGCGCCGGCCACGGCACCACCTGCTGCCCACGTAGAACTTTCGATTGCGCCCAGACCTGCACCGGTCAGACCGCCAATTGCACTGCACAGGGGCCAGTTCCCTTGGTTGAGCGGCGCATCTCCCGTACTGGAAGTTGTGACACAACCTGAAAGAACACTACTGACCAAGAGAATGGGGGCTACCCCCATCATGGATCTAACTCTCATGGTAGAAATCTCCTGTAATGCCGGCTACTGCCGGTAATTAAGGAGTAAAGACCTACCCTTCAAGCTGCACAAGCCAGACCCCGGAGGGTCTGGCTTGTTTTCTTCAGAAAGTCTGGAGTCAGACGATCAAGGACGAGCTTCTACTTCTGCTTCTACGCGGCGGTTCACGGCACGGCCGTCAGCACTGGCGTTGTCCGCAACCGGACGAGTTTCGCCATAGCCCACAGCGTTAACGCGATCGCTGCCTACGCCGTACTGATTAACCAGTACATCACGCACCGCATTGGCACGACGCTCGGACAGAGTCTGGTTATAAGCGTCGCTACCGACGGAGTCGGTATGACCTTCAACCACGGTGGTGGTTTGTGGGTATTGAGTCAGGAAGTCAGCCAGGTTTTTGATGTCACCGTAGCTTTCTGGTTTGACCTGAGCCTTGTCGAAGTCGAACTTGACGTCCAGTTCTACACGTACGGCTTCAGCTGGTTCGGCAACTACAACTTCTTCAACCACTTCTTCAACCACAACAACCTGCTCATCACTGGCACCATGCACCCAGCAATACGCAGCGGCCATGCCAGCGCCAACGACTGCACCACCGCCAGCCCAGGTAGAGCTTTCAATAGCGCCCAGAGCAGCACCGCCCACACCGCCGATCGCGGCACAGGTTGGCCAATCCGTTTTCTGCAGCCCAGCACAACCGGTCAAAAAGGTACTCGCGACAATCAGGGGTAATGCTTTCCTGGTGATGCTCATATATACGTCTCCTATTGGTAAATCGGCAAAAACCGATACTGACGAAGTAAAGACGCCAGTAACAAAATATGCCAGAGAATATGCAAACACATTACTAGCACGATCCGCACTAGGCCGCACTGCTGCAGCACGTTAGTCTTTGCGCACTTGAGCGAGGAGCCGTTATGCCTGCAACCCCGTCCACACGAACACCCCAGCAAGCCCTTGCCGCCCTGTTGGCACGCTACACGCCAGAACGCCTGTTGGTAGTCGGTAGCCGAAAACTACCTGCGATTGATGCATTTATCCAGGCTCATCCAAGTTGCCACTTGGTGCACGTGGATGCAGGCGCCCTGCCTGATGAAGTGGCCGCCCAACGTTTCGATCTGGCGCTGATTGTCGACTGCCTTGAGCACTTGCCGAAACGCACCGGGCTAGAGCTGCTAGGTGGCATTCGTAACCTAAATGCCAGCCGCATGGCTGTATTGGTCGATTTGCACGCCTGTGACTGGCAAGAGACCGACTTCTTTGCCCTCGCACTGCAGGCCAGTGAGTGTTTCCAGCGCGATGAACAGACACTTAACCTGTTCACCTATGACCTGCTCGACTACAAGCAAGTACCCGACTGGCTGAACGCCAAGTTCTGGGCCAACCCGGAAAATTTCGGCAAGTACTGGTGGTAAGCCCATGAGCAGCACAACCTGCCCATGCGGCAGCGGCCAACTACTGGCAGCTTGCTGCGGCCTTTATCACGCAGGTACTCCGGCGCCCAGCGCCGAAGCCTTGATGCGTTCGCGTTACAGCGCCTATGCCCTGGGGCTGATCGATTACTTGGTGCACAGCACATTACCGGCCCAGCAAGCAGGCCTCGACCACGAGGCTATTCGCGCGTGGAGCCTGGGCAGTACCTGGCTCGGACTTGAGGTTGATGAAACGCAGCTGATTGATGGTGAACCGCAGCACGCCTATGTCACTTTTACCGCCCACTGGCGTGATGAGGGCGGTGAACGCAGCCACCGTGAACGTTCGGCATTCGTGCGCAATAACGGCAACTGGTATTTCATTGACCCAACTGTTGAGTTGAAACTTGGTCGCAACGACGCCTGCCCCTGCGCAAGCGGGCTGAAGTTCAAGAAGTGCTGTGCCGGCTATTTCTGACGACTGAGGCGGGTTGATCGCGCAGAAAGCGGCAATAAAGTACTTTCTGCACACTCAAGCTAATCCTGCAATTTCAGATGAGAGATATCCGGCGGCGGCCCGGCCGGGGCTTTTTTCGCCTCGCCCATATCGCTGCCGGGCGGTGCCAGGCTGAACTGCGACAAATCCAGGGCCGGAGCCTGCACCGGTGGTTTGCCATCCTGTACATCGTCACCCAATGGCGCAATGCCAAAATCCGGGGCATCCACTTCCGCAAACGCAGCCATATATTCATCACGCGGAGCTACCTGCAGGCGCCCCGCCGGTTTGCTGGTAACCGCCGCCTCAACAGGTGAGGCAGCCGGCGCGGCAACTGGAGCCGCGGCTACAGCAGGCGGCGCGGCCAACTCGATTTCTTCGATCTCATCATCCAGGCAGGCCACTTCGGCAACAGCCCCAGCGCGCTCCAGGGTCGAGCGGTATTTTTCCGCCCCTGCCGCATCCAGGTTGCTTTTGATCACAATGCGCCGCCCCGAGAATAGCAGCGCCAGCCGCTGCTCATCCGCCTGAAACAGCTTGGCCAGGTTAGCTTTCACCAACTCCAGTTGGGCCCCCGGAACCAACTGCGCACTAAAGGCAATTTCGTAGCGAGCCATGGTCATACTCCTGTCCTATTCGTTGCTCAGTATGGCGCAGGTTTTTTTACCGTCACAACAGGTTGCAGCCAAGCACTTGCTTGTTACACTGATGCGTCATTCGGAGTATGCAATGTTTTATCAGGCGCAAACGATAAGAATTCTCAGCCTATTGATGTTTTTTGGCCTCCTGTCGGGCCTTAGCGGTTGCTCCTCTCCTGGCGATCTCAAGTCGCCCGAAGTACGCCTCGTTAAAGTCGACGTCGTAAAAGCCAAACTACTGGAGCAGCATTTCACGCTGCGCTTTCGCATCGATAACCCCAACAACTTCAGCCTGCCGGTACGCGGGATGGATTACTTGGTGCATCTGAACCAGGTCAAGCTGGCTGAAGGTGAATCCAGCGTTTCGTTTACTGTGCCTGCTCACGGCCACCACAACTTCTCCATCCCGGTGCGCACCAACCTCTGGCGCCACTTGCGGCAGATCGTCAAAGCCCTGGAAAAACCTGACCAACCCATTCCCTACCGCCTGCAAGGTGCGGTAAAAACCGGCTGGTTGTTCGGACAGAGCGTGCACATGTCGCGCAATGGCGAGATAATTCCCGGCGATTACATCCCGGAGTAACTCGCATGACCCAGCAAGAACACGTCCACGGCCCTGACTGCAATCACGACCATGATCATGCGCACCACCATGATCATGGCCACGTGCATGGCCCAAACTGCAACCACAGCCACCAGGAACCTGCGCGCAACGCCCTGAAAGACGTTGGTCGCAACGACCCCTGCCCGTGCGGCAGCGAGAAGAAATTCAAGAAATGCCACGGCGCATAAGCCTGCGATGAATAACCTCACCCTGTTCGTGCTGATCGGCAGCGGCGTATTGATTGCTGCACTGGCGCTGTACGCCCTGCAGCTATGGCGACGTGTCTGGGCTCAGGAAAAAGCCCAGGCCGAGGCACTCAACACCCAGCGCGAACGTATCGGCGGCGATCTGCATATCCTCGCCAGCAGTTTGCTCGAAGGACAGTTACCACTGATCGAGGGCGCCATTCGGATCAAGGTGCTGCTGGATAACTACGACAGCAATCTCAGCAAGGATCAGCGCTGTGAGGTTTTTCACCTGTTGTTCGCGGCAACCGCCCAGGTGCCGACCCACGCTGAGTGGAAGGCCCTGGAGAAAAGCGTGCGCCGCCAGCATGAACAGCGTTTCAGCGAACTGGAGCTGCAACACAAGGCAGCTGCTCGCGCCGCCGCCCGCTGGCTGCTTGATGAGGCTCTACCGCCACTGCGCCGAAGCGCCTGATCCCCTCACCCTGCGTCTTGTCAGGCGCAGGACGGCTGGCTAACGTAATACGTCCGCACCTGCGCGCCCACGCCCCGGTCGGAAAGCGCACACCCCAACTGACCGTTTTCCACCCGCAAGGAGCCTGCTGCATGCTAGCGCGCGCGTTACGCCCCATGAGCCACCTCAGCCTCGCTGCCGTCTTGACGGCCATGGTCGTGCTCACCGGCTGCCAATCATTGCTCAATAGCCGCTACAGCGACAGCGTGCACCCGGATCAGGGCATCGTGCGGGTCAAGGGCCTGGCGCAAAGCGTGGTGATTCGCCGCAACCCGCTGGGTATGCCACTGATCGAAACCACCACCTTCCATGACGCGCTATTCGCCCTGGGCTATGTGCACGCCAGCGACCGCCTCAGCCAGATGGTCGGCCTGCGCCTGATGGCAGAAGGTCGACTGGCTGAAATGGCCGGCCCCGGCGTGCTGGAAATGGACCGTTTCATGCGCGCGGTCAACCTGAAGAAAAGCGCCGAAGTGCTCTATAGCAATGCCTCGCCGCGCATCAAGAAGTTCTTCGAAGTCTATGCCCGCGGGGTCAACGCCTACCTGTTCCGCTACCGCGACAAGCTACCGATGGACCTGGCTGAGTCCGGATATCGCCCTGCCTACTGGAAAGCCGAAGATTCGGTGTTGGTGTTCTGCCTGCTGAATTTCGGCCTGGCGGTCAATCTGCAGGAGGAAATCGCCTCTTTGGTATTGGCGCAGAAGGTCGGGAGCGAGCAGCTGGCTTGGTTGCTGCCTACCTACCCCGACGAGCCATTGCCGTTTGACGAGGCCGACAAACTCAAAGGCCTCGATCTCAAGGGTCAACTCGCCGGCCTCAACGCGGTTAGTTCCGCCGTCAGCCAATTCGCCGACGCCCATATGCTCGGCGTAGCGGCGTCCAACAACTGGGCCTTCGCCCCGCAACGCACTCGCAGCGGCAAGAGCCTGCTGGCCAACGATACCCACCTGCCACTGTCGATGCCGTCAGTGTGGAATTTCGTACAGATCCGCTCACCGAAGTTCCAGGCCGCAGGCGTATCGATTGCCGGCGTGCCGGCGGTAGTGGCCGGCTTCAACGGCAAACTGGGCTGGGGCATGACCATGGTCATGGGCGACAACCAAGACCTGTTCCTCGAGCAGGTCAAGCAGCAAGGCGGCCGCCTGCACTACCTGGCCGACGGTAAATGGCTACCCGCACAGGAGCGCCAGGAAACCTTCTTTATCAAAGGCCAGCGGCCGATTCGCGAAACCATTTTCGAAACCCGCCACGGCCCCTTGCTGAACTCGGTACTGGGCGAGCGTAAACACATGCTGCAGCCCATGCAGCTAAACAGTCGCTACGGTCTGGCCCTGAAAACCACCCAGCTCGAAGCCGACAAGACCCTGGACGCCTTCTTCGACCTGTCGCGGGCGCAATCGGTTGAGCAGGCCTTCGAGGCCACGCGCGAAGTGCGCGCCATGCCATTGAACATTGTCTTCGCCGATGCGCAGCATATCGGCTGGCAAGTTACCGGGCGTTTCCCCAACCGCCGCGCCGGCCTGGGCCTGATGCCTTCGCCGGGCTGGGACAACCAGTACGCCTGGGACGGGTTCGCCGACCCGATGCTGCACCCCTACGATCAGGACCCACCGCAAGGCTGGCTGGGCACCGCCAACCACCGCACGGTGCCACGCGGCTACGGCATGCAACTGTCCAACTCCTGGTTCTACCCGGAGCGTTCCGAACGCATTGCCGAACTCGCGGCCACCGGCCGACATGACACGCAAAGCATGATTGCCATGCAGTACGACCAAACCTCGCCCTTCGTGGCCAAACTGCAGAATATGTTCAGCGCACCCGGCATGGCTGAAGGCCTGAAAGCCGCTATCGATGCCCTGCCAGTAGCCGAACGCAACAAAGCCCGCGAGGCCTATGCCCGCCTGATGAAATTCGACGGCAAGATGGCTGCCAGCTCGGCGGATGCCGCGCTGTACAGTGCCTTCCTCTACCAAAGCGCGCGGGACACCTTCCTCGACGAACTGGGCCCGGAAAGCAGCCCGGCCTGGAAGGCGCTGGTCGATACCGCCAACAACTCCTATTCAGCCCAGGCCGACCATCTGCTGGGCCGTGAAGACAGCCCATTCTGGAATGACACCCGCACCGCACAACGCGAAGACAAACCCGCGATCCTCGCGCGCAGCCTGGCCGGCGCCGTGACTCTGCTTGAGAGCAAACTGGGCAGTGAGCGCAGCGCCTGGCAATGGGGCAAGCTGCACACCTACAACTGGACTACCGAGACCACCCAACTTGCCCAATACATGAGCGCCAGCCAACGCACCAGCATCAACGCCATCAAGGGCTATCTCGACCGTGGCCCCTACCCGGCCGGTGGCGATCACGGCACGCTGAACGTTGCGGCCTACAAATGGGGGGAGAACTTCGATACCTGGCTGATCCCTGCCATGCGCATCGTCGTCGACTTCGGTCGCGAAGAACCATTGATCGGCGTTAACAGCTCCGGACAGTCCGGCAACCCGGCCAGCAAGCATTACGCTGATGGTATCGACGCCTGGTTAAAAGGCAGCTACATGAGCTTCCCGTTCCAGTCACAGAACCTCGACAAGGTCTACGGCAACAAACGCCTACTGCTGATGCCCGGCAATTGAGCGGAGCACTCCAAAAATGACCGTTCGTCGGCAATCACTGAACCAATTCAGTGATTACCGCTCAGACAAAGTGGACTTACTCCACACATCATCGTTTTAGGGCGCTTCTAGCGCCCTTTCTTTTGCCTGCAATTCGGCCAGAACAGCTTCAACAGCATCTGTATGAAGCTCTAGCGTGCACTTTGCAGCCACTTCAACGTAAGCTTTGCGCTTTGATCGCGTTTGATGCCATAGCGCCGCGCATTGCTGCCGCGCGACTGCACAAGCCACGTGTTCTGCTCCCAGTGAGGACTTTGAAATGAGCAATCGCCAAGCCGAAATCGCCGCCGCCCTTGATGTGGTTGCGCCTTTCGCCGATACCGCTGCACTGCTGGCGCAGATCGACAAGCGCAAGGCCTTTATCAAACAGTGCCTGCGCAGCTCCGGCCTCAAGGTGCTGGTTCTGGGCATCAGTGGTGGCGTTGACTCGCTGACTGCCGGCCGCTTGGCTCAGTTGTCCGTAGAAGAGTTGCGGGCGGAAACCGGTGATCAGGCCTACCGCTTTATCGCTGTGCGCCTGCCCCACGGCACTCAGCACGACGAACAGGACGCCCAGGACTCACTCAAGTTCATACGTGCCGATGAAGAGGACACGGTGAATATCGCGGACAGCGTACTGGGCCTCGGCGAGCAGGTGACCCACCTGCAAAATCTCAGTGACGCCCGCCGCGACTTCGTCACCGGCAATATCAAGGCACGTATCCGCATGGTGGCCCAATTCGCCATCGCCAACGCCAACAACGGCCTGGTGATCGGTACTGACCACGCTGCTGAAGCGGTGATGGGCTTTTTCACCAAGTTCGGCGATGGTGCCTGCGACCTCGCCCCGCTATCGGGCCTGGTCAAAGGCCAGGTACGCGCCATCGCTAAACACCTGGGCGCACCGGAAAATCTGGTTTTCAAAGTGCCGACAGCGGACTTGGAAGAACTGCGCCCTGGCAAGCCCGATGAAGAAGCCCACGGCGTCAGCTACGTGGAAATCGATGCCTTCCTCCATGGCCAGCCCGTGCGCGAGGAAGCCTACGCCATCATCGTTCGCACCTACGACGCCACTCGCCATAAGCGCGAACTGCCGCTGGTTCCCTGAGTTTCTGAGAGCCATGAAAAAGCCGGGCATTGCCCGGCTTTTTTCGTTAAAGCGACCGATCAAGCTCTGGGCAGGGTCACGCCCAGCTGGCCCTGGTACTTGCCACCACGATCCTTATAAGACACTTCGCACGCCTCATCAGACTGCAGGAACAGCATCTGTGCCACACCCTCGTTGGCATAGATCTTCGCCGGCAAAGTAGTGGTATTGGAGAATTCCAGGGTCACGTGGCCTTCCCATTCCGGCTCCAGCGGCGTGACGTTGACGATGATTCCGCAGCGCGCGTAGGTGCTCTTACCCAGGCAAATGGTCAGTACGTCACGTGGAATACGGAAGAACTCCACAGTGCGCGCTAGCGCGAAGGAGTTCGGTGGAATGATGCATACATCGCTTTTCACATCGACAAAACTCTTCTCGTCGAAGTTCTTCGGGTCGACGGTGGCCGAGTTGATGTTGGTAAACACCTTAAATTCATCGGCGCAGCGCACGTCGTAACCGTAGCTGGAAACGCCATAGGAAATCAGCGGCTGTGCGCCCTCGGCACGTACCTGGCGCTCAACGAAAGGCTCGATCATGCCGTGCTCTTGAGCCATGCGGCGAATCCATTTATCCGATTTGATGCTCATGGCGGGTGTCCTGCTTATGGCGAAGGGTGAAAAGTGCACGCATCTTACCGGGGCCGGCAGCAGGGTTCAAAGGCTCTTGAGCCAGTGCCAGGCGCAAAACGCTAAAGCGCCTGTCTGTCGCTAAATAACAGAAAGATGCACAGAGCATTCGCGCTTAGCGCTAAAAGCGGGTATGGTGGGCCCACTGTGCTGCATGTGTCACCGCGAATCGCTACTTGATGCCTAGATTTCGATCAAACATCGTCCGACTCCTAGTACTCGTTGCACTCAGTCCCGGCCTGGGCTTTTCCAGGGCTGTTATTACTTTTGTTAGGAGACATTCACATGTCCAATCGTCAAACTGGCACCGTTAAGTGGTTCAACGATGAGAAAGGCTACGGCTTCATCACTCCGCAATCCGGTGACGATCTGTTCGTACACTTCAAAGCTATCCAGAGCGATGGCTTCAAGAGCCTGAAAGAAGGCCAGCAAGTGACTTTCGTGGCCACCCGTGGTCAGAAAGGCATGCAAGCTGAGGAAGTTCAGGTTGTCTAACCTGCGCTAACCCGCTTGAGAAAAAGCCCCGCCTAGTGCGGGGCTTTTTTATGTTCAACACATCCATGTGCTTCACCCCTTCGGGGCTTGCGCGCAAAAATGCTCCCGGCATTTTTGTGGGCGCTGGTTTGTCTGTGCACGAGATATGGCGCACCGGCGTGCGCCACAACCGGATCAGTCTTCGCTGATCACAATAGAAGGCATCGCCTGCTGCGCCCCGCCCTGAGCAATCCGCGCACCGACGTTGCGTGCAGTTTCCTGATAGATCATCGCGATCTGGCTTTCCGGATCGGCAATGGCAGTGGGCTTGCCACCATCGGACTGCATACGAATGGCCATCGACAGCGGCAGCGAGGCCAGCAGGTCGACACCAAACTGCGCCGCCAGCTTCTCGCCGCCGCCTTCACCAAACAGATGCTCGGCATGCCCGCAGTTCGAGCAGATATGTACGGCCATGTTTTCCACCACACCGAGCACCGGGATATTCACTTTACGGAACATCTCCACGCCCTTCTTGGCATCCAGCAGCGCCAGATCCTGCGGCGTGGTGACGATCACCGCACCCGCCACCGGCACCTTCTGCGCCAAGGTCAGCTGGATATCGCCAGTGCCCGGCGGCATATCCACCACCAGGTAATCCAGGTCATCCCAGGCGGTCTGGGTGATCAGCTGCAGCAGCGCACCAGAGACCATAGGCCCGCGCCAGACCACCGGAGTGTTTTCGTCGGTGAGAAAGGCCATGGACATCACTTCCACACCATGGGCCTTGAGCGGCACAAACCACTTCTGGTCCTTCACCTGCGGCCGCGTGCCTTCCGGGATACCGAACATGATGCCCTGACTCGGACCATAGATATCCGCATCGAGAATGCCGACCTTGGCCCCTTCACGGGCCAACGCCAGCGCCAGGTTGGCCGCGGTGGTGGATTTGCCCACCCCGCCTTTGCCGGACGCCACGGCAATCACGTTCTTCACATTGGCCAGCGCCGGCACCTGATCCTGTGCCTTGTGCGCTTCGATCACGCAATCAACCTGCACCTGCGCACGCTCGACACCATCCAGATTTTCCAGAGCCATCTGCAGCATCTGCGCCCAGCCACTCTTGAACAGCCCAGCCGCGTAGCCCAACTGCAGACGCACCTTGACCTGGCCGCCCTGGATATCCAGCTCACGCAGGCAACCGGCGCTGACCGGGTCCTGGTTCAGGTGCGGATCGGTGTATTGGGACAAGGCGGCTTCGACCGCTGCGCGGGTAACGACACTCATGGAAGGCTCCGAAAGGCTGAGTAAAGCAGGTGGGCATCTTACCCCAGGCCAACCGCATCGGGTCACACCGGCAGGCATTGCCTGCGCAAGGATGAAAAATATCCGCCGCACCTATATAGTTGCCGGCTTCCCTGAGTTACCAGTGCAGCCGATCCCATGAGCCAAGCCCGCAAAATTCTCGTTACCAGCGCCCTGCCCTACGCCAACGGTTCTATCCACCTTGGCCATATGCTCGAGTACATCCAGACCGACATGTGGGTGCGTTTCCAGAAGCTGCGCGGCAACCAGGCCATCTACGTCTGCGCGGACGATGCGCACGGCTCAGCCATCATGCTGCGCGCCGAAAAAGAAGGCATCACTCCCGAACAGTTGATCGCCAACGTGCAGGCCGAACACACCGCTGACTTTGCCGATTTTGGCGTGGCGTTCGACAACTACCATTCAACTCACTCGGATGAAAACCGCGAGCTGGCCTCTTCGATTTACCTCGCGCTGCGCGACAAAGGCCATATCGCCACCCGCTCGGTAACCCAGTATTTCGACCCTGAAAAGGGCATGTTCCTCGCCGACCGCTTTATCAAAGGCACCTGCCCCAAGTGCGCAGCGGAAGATCAGTACGGCGACAACTGCGAAAAATGCGGCGCCACCTACGAGCCGACCGAGCTGAAGAACCCGCGCTCGGCTATCTCAGGTGCAGTCCCTGAACTGCGCGACTCCAAGCACTTCTTCTTCAAGCTGCCGGACTTCGAGGCCATGCTCAAGCAATGGACCCGTAGCGGCGCTCTGCAAGATGCCGTGGCCAACAAAATCGCCGAATGGCTGGATTCCGGCCTGCAGGAATGGGATATCAGCCGCGACGCGCCGTACTTTGGCTTTGAAATCCCTGACGAGCCGGGCAAGTACTTCTACGTCTGGCTGGACGCACCGATCGGCTACATGGCCAGCTTCAAGAACCTCTGTGCCAAGCGCCCGGAGCTGGACTTCGATGCGTTCTGGGGCAAGGACTCCAGCGCCGAGCTGTACCACTTTATCGGCAAGGACATCGTCAACTTCCACACCCTGTTCTGGCCGGCCATGCTCGAAGGCGCGGGCTACCGCAAACCCACCGCCGTGGCCGTACACGGTTACCTGACCGTCAACGGCCAGAAGATGTCCAAGTCGCGCGGCACCTTTATCAAGGCGCGCACCTACCTCGACCACCTCAACCCCGAGTACCTGCGCTACTACTACGCGGCCAAGCTCGGCCGTGGCGTGGATGATCTCGACCTGAACCTGGAAGACTTCGTGCAGAAGGTCAACTCGGATCTGGTCGGCAAGGTGGTCAACATCGCCAGCCGCTGCGCCGGCTTTATCCACAAAGGCAACAGCGGCCTGCTGGTGGCCGGAAATATCGCGTCCGAGTTGACCGACGCTTTCACCGCGGCCGCACCAAGCATCGCCGAAGCCTACGAGGCCCGCGACTTTGCCCGCGCCATGCGCGAAATCATGGCCCTGGCTGATCGCGCCAACGCCTGGATCGCCGATAAAGCGCCTTGGTCGCTGAACAAGGTTGAAGGCAAGCAGGACGAAGTGCAGGCCATCTGCGCCCTAGGCATCAACCTGTTCCGCCAGCTGGTGATTTTCCTCAAGCCGGTGCTGCCGAAGCTGGCCAGCGATGCTGAAGTGTTCCTTAATGTCGCGCCGTTGACCTGGAATGACCACCAAACGCTGCTGGCCAACCACCAACTGAACCCGTTCAGCGCCCTGTTGACCCGAATCGAGCCTGCGAAAATCGACGCCATGATCGAAGCCTCCAAAGAAGACCTGGCCGCCAGCGAAGCCGCACCAGCCGCAGCTGGTAATGGCGAGCTGACGAAAGACCCACTGGCCGCCGAGATCGCCTTCGACGCGTTCGCCGCCGTGGACCTGCGTATCGCCCTGATCGAGAAGTGCGAGTTCGTTGAAGGCGCCGACAAGCTGCTGCGCCTGACCCTGGATATCGGTGACGCCAAGCGCAACGTGTTCAGCGGCATCAAGAGCGCCTACCCGGACCCAAGCAAGCTGGAAGGCCGTCTGACCCTGTATGTGGCCAACCTGGCCGCGCGCAAGATGAAGTTCGGCATCAGCGAAGGCATGGTCCTGGCGGCCGGCCCTGGCGGCGAGGAAATCTACCTGCTCAGCCCGGACAGCGGTGCCAAACCAGGCCAGCGGGTCAAGTAAACCTGCGACCCAATAGCGCAGCCACTCTGATCAGGCTGCGCTAGCCTTATGGCAGCACCTCAGGAAGGCTGATCCGGCTTGTATGGCAGGATCGGCTTACCGATAATAGCCACCCCTTTCCTGCGGCCTTTGCCCGTCCATTCACGGAACCTGCAATGACCGAACTCGCCTTGATCATGGTCAGCGCCATCCTGGTCAACAACTTCGTGTTGGTCCAGTTCCTTGGCCTGTGTCCCTTTATGGGCGTCTCGAAGAAGATCGAGACGGCCATTGGCCTGTCGCTGGCCACCACCTTCGTGCTGACCCTGGCCGCCATGTGCAGCTACCTGGTGCAGCAGTACGTGCTCAAGCCGCTGGATATCGAGTACCTACGCACCATCAGTTTTATTCTGGTGATCGCGGTGGTGGTGCAGTTCACCGAAATGGTGGTGAACAAGACCAGCCCGCTGCTGTACCGCGTGCTCGGCATCTTCCTGCCGCTGATCACCACCAACTGCATCGTTCTTGGCGTGGCCCTGCTCAACGCCAACAAGGCCGAATTCACTTTTATTACCGCCACCGCCAACGGTTTTGCTGCCGGCATCGGCTTCTCCCTAGTGCTGGTGCTGTTTGCCGCCATGCGTGAACGTATCGCCATCGCCGACGTGCCGAAATCCTTCCAGGGCGCAGCCATCGGCATGATCACCGCAGGGTTGATGTCCCTGGCCTTTATGGGCTTTACCGGGCTGATCAAACTATGAGCCTGGTGCTGATCGCCGTTCTCGCCCTGCTCGCCCTGTGTCTGGTGGCCGGCGCCATACTCGGTTTCGCGGCTGTGCGCTTCAAGGTCGAAGGCAACCCGATTGCCGAACAGATCAACGCCCTGCTGCCGCAAACCCAGTGCGGCCAGTGCGGCTATCCGGGCTGCAAACCCTACGCCGAGGCGATTGCAGGCGGCGACAAGATCAACAAATGCCCACCCGGCGGCGAAGCCACCATCCAGGCGCTGGCTGACCTGCTCGACGTTGAAGCCGAGCCGCTAGACGCCGTGGAAGGCGAAAAGCCGCAAATGGTCGCCTATATCCGCGAAGCCGAGTGCATTGGCTGCACCAAGTGCATCCAGGCCTGCCCGGTGGACGCCATCGTCGGCGCGGCCAAACAGATGCACACGGTGATCGTCAGCGAGTGCACCGGCTGCGACCTGTGCGTCGAACCCTGTCCGGTGGACTGCATCGACATGCTGGAAGTGGGCAGCACCGTGCAAAGCTGGAAATGGGAAAAACCCTTGGCCCCCGGCCAATTGATTGCCAGTGACCGGGAGCAAGCGGCATGAGTGCGCAGGAACGTATCTGGGATATCCCCGGCGGCATTCATCCGGCCGAGCGCAAGGAGCTGTCCAACCGCACGCCGATCCAGCCGGCGCCGCTGCCCAAGCGCCTGACGCTGCCGCTTAACCAGCATATCGGCGCGCCCGCAGAACCGGTGGTCGCCGTGGGTGAGCGCGTGCTGAAAGGCCAGCTGATCGCCGCTGCCAATGGTTTTGTCAGCGTGCCCGTGCATGCGCCGACCTCTGGCACCGTAAGTTTTATCGGCTCGCAGCCTTACCCGCATGTCTCGGGCATGCTCGCCCCAGCCATCGTTATCGACAGCGATGGGCTGGATGAGTGGATCGCACTGACGCCACAGCCTGACTATCGTCACCTGGAAAGCAGCGCTCTGGTTGAGCTGATTCGCCAGGCAGGGATCAGCGGCCTGGGCGGTGCGGGCTTCCCCACTGCAGTGAAACTCAACGCGCGGCCAACGCAGAAGATCCACACGCTGATCATCAACGGCACCGAGTGCGAGCCCTATATCAGCGCCGACGATCTGCTCATGCGCGAACGCGCCAACGAGCTGGTCAGCGGCATCGATATTCTGGTGCAGCTGATTCAGCCGGATCAGGTGCTGATCGGCATCGAGGACAACAAGCCCGAAGCCATCGCCGCCGTGCGCAGCGCGCTGAACGAGCGCAGCTATCAGCTCAAGGTCTTCCCTACCAAGTACCCATCCGGTGGCGAAAAGCAGCTGATCCAGATTCTCACCGGCGTGGAAGTGCCCAGCGGTGGCCTGCCGGCGGATATCGGCATGCTCTGCCAGAACGTTGGCACCTGCGTAGCCATCCATGACGCGGTGATGCACGGCAAACCGCTGATCTCGCGCATTACCACCCTGACCGGTGAGGCCCTGGCCCGACCGATGAACGTCGAGGTATTGCTCGGCACGTCGGCGGGTGAATTGCTGGAGTTTGCTGGCCTCGACCGCAGCAAGCTGAACCGCCTGATTATGGGCGGGCCGATGATGGGCTTTACCCTGCCCGACTTCGCCGTTCCCGTGATCAAGACCACCAACTGTCTGCTGGCCTCGACCACCGCCGAGCTGCCTCCACCGCCGCCGGCCATGCCCTGCATCCGCTGCGGCGAATGTGCCGAGGCCTGCCCGGCCAGCCTGCTGCCGCAGCAGCTGCACTTCTTCGCCATCGGCCAGGAACACGAGCAACTCAAGGCACATAACCTGTTCGACTGCATTGAGTGCGGCGCCTGCGCCTATGTCTGCCCGTCGAGCATTCCCCTAGTGCAGTACTACCGCGCGGCCAAGGGTGAGATTCGCGATCTGGAGCAGAAACAACTCAAGGCCGAGCAGTCGAAGCAGCGCTTCGAGCTGCGCCAGGAACGCCTGCGCCGCGCTGAAGAACAGAAAGAAGCCGAACGTCAGGCCCGCGCTGCCAAAGCAGCCCAAGCCAAGGCCGCTCAGGCCCAAGCCGCACCCTCTGCAGCCAGCAGCGATGCAGCAGCGGCCAAACCGGCCGGGCTGAGTGACGAGCAGAAGAAACTCAAGATCGAAGCCAGCATGGCCCAGGTAGCCCTGAAAAAGGCCGAAAAGCAGCTGGCCACCCACGCCAGCCCTGAGCTACAGGCCCAGGTCGACGAACTGCGCAGCGCTGCAACCATCGCCCAGCAAGCACTCGATAGCGCCATGGCCGCCAACCCGCCAGCCCCGGCCGTAGCGCCAGCAGTCGACGATGGTGCAGTGAAAAAAGCCAAGATCGACGCCGCCATGCTGCGCGCCCAGGTGCGCAAGCTGGAAAAACTCGAAGCACCGAGTGACGAGCAGCACAGCGAATTGCAGCAACTGCGCAGCCAGTTGGAAGCAGCAGAGAAGCTGCTGGCCAGCCTGGAATCTCAAGCGCCAGCGCCTGCGGCCAAATCGGCTGCCGATGATGGTGCACTGAAAAAGGCCAAGATCGACGCCGCCATGCTCCGCGCCCAGGTGCGCAAGCTGGAAAAACTCGAAGCACCCAGCGACGAGCAGAAAAGCGAATTGCAGCAACTGCGCAGCCAGCTGGAAACCGCCGAAAAACTCCTAGCTAGCCTGGAAGCCCAGGCACCAGTACCGGCCGCCAAACCGGCTGCCGACGATGGTGCACTGAAAAAAGCCAAGATCGACGCCGCCATGCTCCGCGCCCAGGTGCGCAAGCTGGAAAAACTCGAAGCGCCGAGCGACGAGCAGCAAGGCGAACTGCAGCAGCTGCGCAACCAGCTGGAAGCCGCAGAGAAACTGCTGGCCAGCCTGGAAGCCCAGGCGCCAGCCGCTGCCGCCAAAGCGCCTGATGCAGACGCCCCTGATCCGCTGAAAAAAGCCAAGATCGAACTGGCGATGAAACGCGCCGAGCTGAAAAAGGCCGAGAAAGCCGGCAGCGATGAAGCCACGCTTGGTAGCTTGCGCGAAGCATTGAGCGCCGCCGAGCAGGCGCTGCACCAGGCCGAGGATGCATCCGGCAAGCCGGCTCCCGAGCTGGTGCGCACCGACAAGAAGCCGATCGACGAAACCACCCGCGCGCTGAAGACCGAAGTGGCCTTTGCCCGTGCGGATCTACGCAAGCTTGAACGTGACGCCAACAGCCCAGCCGACGCCCTGGCCGCCGCACGCCAGCGCCTGGCGGATGCTGAAAGCCAATTACAGGAACACGCAGGCAGCTGATAACAGCCCTGCGTAGCCAACCCAAGCAACAACCGGAGCGCCAATGGCCCTGCCCCGCATCACATCGCCCCACGCCAAGGGCAGCAATCGCACCCAGCAAGTGATGCTGCAGGTGCTGCTGGCTACGGTGCCGGGGATTCTCGCCCTGACCTGGCTGTTCGGCGCCGGCACCCTGATAAACCTGCTGTGGGCCAGCGCCTGCGCACTGGGTTTTGAAGCGGCTATCCTGGCCCTGCGTAAACGCCCGGCGCTGTTCTTCCTCAAGGACTACAGCGTGCTGGTCACCGCTGTGCTGCTGGCCCTGGCGCTGCCGCCCTACTCGCCCTGGTGGCTGACCCTGGTGGCGACCGGGTTTGCCGTGGTGTTCGGCAAGCAGCTGTATGGCGGCCTCGGGCAGAACCCCTTCAATCCGGCCATGCTCGGTTATGTGGTGGTGCTGATCTCCTTCCCGGTGGAAATGACCAGCTGGCCAGCGCCGCATACGGTCGGCCTGCTTGAAGGGCTGCAACAGATTCTCGGCATCGCCAACCTGCCCGACGGCTGGGCCCAGGCCACTGCCCTGGATGTGCTGAAAATTAATAAAAGCCTGACCATCGACGAGCTGTGGGCACAGAATCCCGCGTTCGGCTACCTCGGTGGCGCCGCCACCGAAGCGGTCAACCTGGCCTTCCTCGCCGGCGGCCTGTACCTGCTGCACAAGCGCCTGTTCACCTGGCATGCGCCAGTGGGCATGCTCGCGGGCCTAGCCGTGATGAGCCTGCTGTTCTGGAACGGCTCGGGCTCGGACTCCAACGGCTCACCGCTGTTTCACCTGCTGACCGGCGCGACTATGCTCGGCGCCTTCTTTATCGTCACCGACCCAGTCAGCGGCGCCACCAGCAACCTCGGCCGGCTGATTTTCGGCATCGGCGTGGGTGTGCTGGTCTATGTGATCCGCGCCTGGGGCGGTTACCCGGACGGCGTCGCCTTCGCCGTGTTGTTGATGAACCTGGCAGCCCCGACCATCGACTATTACACGCGGCCGCGCACCTACGGCCACCGCAAGCCGACTCGCGGCTTCAAGTTGGGAGAGTAACCGTGGCCCTACCTGAAATTAGCCGCTCGATGCTGAAGAACGCCCTGGTGCTCGGGTTGTTTGCCATCGCCACCGTGGGCCTGGTAGCCGTGCTGCAGCAAGCCACGGCCGAGCGTATTGCCAACGCGGAGCGCGAAGCCCAGGTGCGCGCTCTGAGCGAGATCCTGCCGCAAGGTAGCTACGACAACCACCTGTTGGATAACAGCATCCAGCTGCACGATCCGCTGCTCGGCAGTAAATCGCCACAGACCGCCTATATCGCCCTGAAAGACGGCAAGCCCAGCGCGGTTATTCTGCGCGCCACCGCGCCGGACGGTTACAGCGGCGCGATCCACTTGCTGATCGGTATCCAGGCCGACGGCCGCCTAGCCGGTGTACGTGTGCTGGGTCATCGGGAAACCCCCGGCCTGGGCGACAAGATCGAGCTGGCCAAGAGCGCCTGGATTCGTAGTTTCGACGGCAAGTCATTGAGCAATCCCGGCAAGGATGGCTGGGCAGTGAAGAAAGATCGTGGCGAGTTCGACCAGTTTGCCGGCGCCACCATCACCCCGCGCGCGGTAGTCAAGGCCGTGCACAAGGCCCTGCAGTATTTCGATGCCAATCAAGAGCAGCTGTTCGCAGCCCAGGTGAAGTCAAATGGCTAGTCCCAGCTACCGCGAAATCACCCTTAACGGCCTGTGGAAGAACAACCCGGCGCTGGTACAACTGCTCGGCCTCTGCCCGCTGCTCGGAGTAAGCAACTCGGCGGTCAACGCCCTCGGCCTGGCACTGGCCAGTGCCGTGGTGCTGGTGTGCTCCAACACCGCCGTGTCGCTGGTGCGCGGCGTGGTCAACACCGCCGTGCGGCTGCCGGCCTTTGTGATGATCATCGCCGCCCTGACCACCTGCATCGAACTGCTGATGCAGGCTTTCACCTACGAGCTGTACCAGATTCTCGGCATCTTTATCCCGCTGATCACTACTAACTGCGTGATCCTTGGCCGCGCCGATGGCTTCGCGGCGAAGAACGACCCGGCCCGCGCCGCCTATGATGGCCTGATGATGGGCCTGGGCTTTGGCGTGGTGCTGGTGATGATCGGCGCGCTGCGCGAGCTGTTCGGCACCGGCGCGGTGTTTGCCAATATGCACCTGCTGTTCGGCCCTATCGCCGCCAACTGGCAGCTGACGCTGATCCCCGAGTACAAGGGCTTCCTGCTGGCCATCCTACCGCCGGGCGCATTTATCGTGCTGGGCTTGCTGATCGCCTGCAAAAACCGTGTGGACGAGGTGCTGGCTGAGCGGGCCAAGACGCAGCAGGTCGACACACCGGTACAGAGCCGCCGCGTGCGGGTGACTGGAGTGATCGAGTGAACGCCGCAAAGCGCTACGAGATCTTCCGCCGCCTGCATGAAGACAACCCCGAGCCGAAGACCGAGCTTGCCTACAGCACGCCATTTGAGCTGCTGGTAGCGGTCACCCTGTCCGCCCAGGCCACTGACGTCAGCGTCAACAAGGCCACCGCCAAATTATTCCCGGTAGCCAATACCCCCGAGGCGATCTATGCACTCGGCGTTGAGGGGCTGAGCGAATACATCAAGACCATTGGCCTATACAACAGCAAGGCCAAGAACGTCATCGAAGCCTGCCGCATCCTGATCGAGAAACACGGCAGTCAAGTGCCGGATAACCGCGAAGACCTCGAAGCCCTGCCCGGCGTCGGTCGCAAGACCGCCAACGTGGTGCTCAATACGGCATTCCGCCAGCTGGCCATGGCAGTAGACACGCATATCTTCCGCGTCAGCAACCGCACTGGCATTGCTCCCGGCAAGAACGTGCTGGAGGTGGAAAACAAGCTGATGAAATTCGTGCCCAAGGAATTTCTCCTCGATTCACACCACTGGCTGATCCTGCATGGCCGCTATGTGTGCCAGGCGCGCAAGCCACGCTGTGGCAGCTGCCGCATCGAAGATCTGTGCGAATACAAACAGAAAACCTCCGACGATTGAGCCGCTATTCAGCGGCTCAATAAGCTGATTGAAAAAATCTTTTTTACCCGCCCAGGTTTTGTCGCTATAAGGTGCGCAAATCAGGTTGTGTGAAAACGTAGCGAGCGAAGGTCAGGCAAGGCGGAAATAGGCGAACACGCGGAGTTTACGAGCTGTAAATGAGCAGTGTGAGCCGGTTTCCAACGCAGCATGGCCGAGCGCAGTAGTTTTCACAGCAGCTGGATGGCCCTGGTAGCCTGGAGTGAATCTATGAGCACTGATAAAGAAGAACTTGAGCTCGACGAAGACTTTGTTGCCGAAGAAGCGGATGACACCGAAGCGCCGGTAGAGGTTGCCAAGACCAACCTGACCAAGCGCCGCATCATCGATAACTTCCTCGAAGAGCGCCGCCTGCACAAGCAATTGGCCGAATACGACTTCGACCTATAAGCCCGCTGGCAACAAAAAGCCCCGCTACACTGCGGGGCTTTTTTGTGGCTCAGCAGACTCAGCCAGCCTTAATCGGCGCGCGATGGCGACAACAGCTCAATCTTGTAACCATCCGGGTCTTCGACGAACGCCAGAATGCTGGTGCCATGCTTCATCGGCCCTGGCTCGCGGGTGATCTTGCCGCCGCGGGTGCGAATGTCTTCGCAGGCCTTGTACACATCCGCCACTTCCAGGGCGATATGGCCGTAACCAGTGCCCAGTTCGTAGCTTTCCACGCCCCAGTTATGAGTCAGTTCGATCACGCTGTTGTGCGCTTCATCGCCATAACCGACGAAGGCCAGAGTGAACTGCCCTTCCGGGTAGTCCTTACGGCGCAGCAGGGTCATGCCCAGCACTTCGGTGTAGAACGCGATGGATTTATCCATATCGCCGACGCGCAGCATGGTATGCAGCAGTCTCATCAGGTGTCTCCTCATCAATGCCCGGCTGTGTGGGCTTATAAATGCAAACCCCGGCTTATGGCCGGGGCTTGGTGTAGCTCAGGTGCTCAAGTCTATCAGAGCATCTTGCGCCCTTTGCCCGCCGCGATGCGCATGCGCAGGGCGTTGAGCTTGATAAAACCGCCGGCGTCCGCCTGGTTGTAAGCACCGCCGTCTTCTTCGAAGGTGGCGATATTGGCGTCGAACAGCGAGTCATCAGACTTACGCCCAGTGATGATCACGTTGCCTTTATACAGCTTCATGCGCACCACGCCGTTCACGTTGGCCTGAGACGCATCGATCATCTGTTGCAGCATCAGACGCTCAGGGCTCCACCAGAAACCGTTGTAGATCAGGCTGGCGTATTTCGGCATCAGCTCGTCTTTCAGGTGGGCAACTTCGCGGTCCAGGGTGATCGACTCAATAGCGCGGTGACCTTTGAGCATGATGGTACCGCCAGGGGTCTCGTAGCAGCCACGGGACTTCATACCAACAAAGCGGTTTTCAACGATATCCAGACGGCCGATACCGTTCTCGCCGCCGATGCGGTTCAGTTCGGCCAGCACGGTGGCCGGGCTCATTGCCTTGCCGTCGATGGCGACGATGTCACCGGCGCGATAGGTCAGTTCGATATAGGTTGGGGTATCCGGCGCGGCTTCTGGCGACTTGGTCCAGCGCCACATGTCTTCTTCGTGCTCGGTCCAAGTGTCTTCCAGCACGCCGCCTTCATAGGAGATGTGCAGCAGGTTGGCATCCATGGAGTACGGCGACTTCTTCTTACCGTGACGCTCGATCGGGATGGCGTGCTTCTCGGCGTAGTCCATCAGTTTCTCGCGCGACAGCAGGTCCCACTCACGCCAGGGGGCAATCACTTTCACGCCCGGCTTGAGCGCATAGGCACCCAGCTCGAAACGCACCTGGTCGTTGCCCTTGCCGGTGGCGCCATGGGAGATGGCGTCGGCGCCGGTCTCGTTGGCGATTTCGATCAGACGCTTGGCGATCAGCGGGCGAGCGATGGACGTGCCCAGCAGGTACTCGCCTTCATAGACGGTGTTGGCGCGGAACATTGGGTAGACGAAATCGCGGACGAATTCTTCGCGCAGGTCGTCAATGTAGATTTCCTTGACGCCCATGGCCTGTGCCTTGGCGCGTGCCGGCTCGACTTCCTCACCCTGGCCGAGGTCAGCGGTGAAGGTCACCACTTCGCAGTTATAGGTATCTTGCAGCCACTTGAGGATCACGGAAGTGTCCAGGCCACCGGAATATGCCAGGACTACCTTGTTTACGTCGGCCATGCCATCAACTCCACGGGGTTGTGCGGGAAAACCGACGATTCTACTGCCCATGCCGCCTGATTTACAGAGGCGCGACAGCTTGTGACGACCAAGCGACGGATAATTGCTGGACAACATACGAGTTGCAGGCGCTAGGAGGTGGCCGCAGGGTCCGCAGCAGCAGGCGCCGGCTCCGCTTCTGGAGCAGGGGGCACTGCCGCTTCCGGCACCCGGTCAAGCAGAATGGTTACTCGGCGGTTCTTCGCCCGATTGGCTTCATTGTTGTTTGGTGCCACCGGGTAGCGCTCACCATGAAAACGCATGGTGATCTGCTCGGCAGGAATGCCGTTGGCCTTGAGGTATTCCATCACCGCCAACGCACGGCGGCGCGACAAATCGCGATTAGTCAGGCGATTGCCGCCATTGTCGGCATGGCCGTCTAGCTGAATGCGATTGACGCTGGGGTCGGCCTTGAGAAAGCTGAGGATGATATCGAGCTTGGCCTGGGCCAGTGGTTCCAGCGCCACACCACCACCTGGAAAACCGACCTGACTCTTGCGCACTTGATCGAAATTCACCGGCAGCAGCTTGGCCGTGCAATCCAGGTATTCGTGGTAGGCCTTGTTGAATTTGGCCGGCAACAGACGCACTTCAACCGCGTCCCCCCCCATGGCTGTGCGATGGCGTACCAGAGGACTGCGCCCCTCCAACAGCCCCGTCAGCAAGCGCGTGCCCTGCTCCTGCGAACTGTTGAACAGCACCTCGGCCGGTACCACGCTGACTGAGCCTAAGTTGATATCACCGCGCCCCGGCTGCCAGGGCGCCGCCGCCGCCAACAAGGTGGCATTACCAGCACCCAGCCAGCGTTCACGAGCTTTCAGGCTGAAGGTCACCTGTTCACCCGCTCGCCGTACAAACACCCCGGAACCGAAATCAGTAATGGGTTGCGACAGACGGCACTCGAACTGATCGCCTTCTACCTGCCACTCGATCTTCTCCAGACGGGTCTGGAAGCTGATGGCTAGGACGGGCTGGCTTGCCAGCAGGCAAAGCACCGCGAGTGGATAGGGTCGCACGACAGACTCCAGGGAATACGGCTTACCCTCTGTCTATCGGTGCCACGGCGAAAAACTTGAGCAGCGCTTTATGCCTCTTCTGCAAGTCGGGCCATGATTCAATCCCGCCTTCAGTCAGCTTTACCTGCCGCGCCTGCTTTCAACGTGCTGCCAGGGGGCTTTTCCGGTAGCATTCTCGCCACGTTTTGCCCGCCTGGAAGCTTCCATGACTGACCGCCTTACCCTGCTGCGCCCCGACGACTGGCACATCCACCTGCGCGACGGTGGCGTCCTGCCCCACACCGTCGCCGATGTAGCCCGTACCTTCGGCCGCGCCATCATCATGCCTAACCTGGTACCGCCGGTACGCAACGCCAGCGAAGCCGACGCCTATCGCCAGCGCATTCTCAGCGCCCGCCCTGCCGGCAGCCGTTTCGAGCCGCTGATGGTGCTGTACCTCACCGATCTGACTCAGCCTGACGATGTGCGCACCGCCAAAGCCTCGGGCTTTGTGCATGCGGCCAAGCTCTACCCGGCCGGAGCGACTACCAACTCCGATTCGGGCGTAACCAGCATCGACAAGATTTTTCCGGTGCTCGAAGCCATGGCCGAAGTCGGCCTGCCGCTATTGGTGCACGGCGAAGTGACGCGCAGCGAGATCGATGTATTCGACCGCGAGAAGATCTTTATCGGCGAGCACCTGAGCCGGGTGGTTGAGCGCTTCCCGACCCTGAAAGTGGTGTTCGAGCACATCACCACCCGCGATGCGGTGGAATTTGTGCAAAGCGCTTCGGCCAACGTCGGCGCGACCATCACCGCCCATCACCTGCTGTACAACCGCAACCATATGCTGGTGGGCGGTATTCGCCCGCACTTCTATTGCCTGCCGATTCTCAAGCGCAACACCCATCAGGATGCCCTGCTGGATGCGGCCACCAGCGGTAACGCCAAGTTCTTCCTCGGCACCGACTCGGCACCGCACGCCAAGCATGCCAAGGAAGCAGCCTGCGGCTGCGCCGGATGCTACACCGCCTATGCGGCCATCGAGCTGTATGCCGAGGCCTTCGAACAGCGCAATGCACTGGACAAGCTGGAAGCCTTCGCCAGCCTCAACGGCCCAGACTTCTACGGCCTGCCGCGCAACACCGACAGCATCACCCTGGTGCGTGAAGACTGGACCGCACCGGCCAGCCTGCCGCTGGGCGAGCAAACCGTTATCCCGCTGCGCGCCGGTGAAACCCTGCGCTGGCGTCTGCTGGAGCGCCACGCGTGAGTGAAGACCTGTACGACGACGAAGCCGAAAGCGGCAGCCACTCCGGCCCGCGCCACCCGATGGCCGCGCGCTTTCGTGGCTACCTGCCGGTAGTAGTGGACGTGGAAACTGGTGGTTTCAACTGCGCCACCGATGCCCTGCTGGAGATTGCTGCCACCACCATTGGCATGGATGAAGGCGGCTTCCTTTACCCAGAGCACACCCAGTTCTTCCGTATCGAACCGTTCGAAGGCGCGAATATCGAACAGGCGGCGCTGGACTTCACCGGCATCAAACTCGATCACCCGCTGCGTATGGCCGTGACCGAAGAGCACGCGTTGACGGAAATCTTCCGTGGTCTGCGCAAATCGCTGAAAGCCAATAGCTGCAAGCGGGCGATTCTGGTCGGCCACAACAGCAGCTTCGACCTGGGCTTCCTCAATGCCGCTGTAAACCGCACCGGCATCAAGCGCAACCCGTTCCACCCCTTCTCCAGCTTCGACACCGCCACCCTGGCCGGCCTCGCCTATGGCCAGACCGTATTGGCCAAGGCCTGCCAGGCCGCCGGTATCGACTTCGACGGCAAAGAAGCGCACTCGGCCCGCTACGACACCGAGAAGACGGCCGAGCTGTTCTGCGGCATCGTCAACCGCTGGAAGGAGATGGGCGGCTGGATGGATTTCGACGACTGATAACCACAGTCGCACATAACCATCGCTCATAAAAAAGCCCCGCAATCGCGGGGCTTTTTTATTGCTTCAGGAACAGCGCAGGCCAGGCCTGCGCTGCGTCTATCAGGCGCTTTGCGCCAGGTCCATCAACTCGCGGTTAGCCACGGCATACATGGCGTAATCGGTGTTGGTGGCCGCGCGTAGTTCGCCGAGCATAACCTTCCAGCGATCCACCAGACGGCGGTGCTGATCCAGCCAAACACCGACCCGTTCCTCGATATCCGCCGGGCCTTCGGCCATTTGCAGTACCGAGACGGTGATAGCGCGCTGCTGCCAGTCCAGGTCATCGCGGAAGGCTTCACGGGCCAGCGCTTGCCAGTTGTTTTCCACCGGCAGGCTGGTGATCTGCTGCAGATACCAGGACAGCTCCAGCGACCCGCCAATGGCAAAGTACGCCGCCGCTACGCGATCCGGCTCCTGCCCGGTCACGTCCGACGCTTCGATGATCGGCAACAGGGTGTAGAGATGGCTGGTACCGGCGACCACACGCGCCAGCTCTTCCGGCACGCCGGCTTCGACATACCCCTGGAAGCGCGCCAGCCACTGTTCACGGGCTGGGCCTTCGAGCAGTTCGTCGAGCCGGCCGACCAGGGCCTCGATGCGCGGTGCGAAATGCGCCACATCGCGGGCCGCGTCCAGCTCATTACGACGGCTACGCAGGAACCAGCGGGTCGCGCGGCGGCCCAGACGCATCAGCTCATCCATCAACTGCAGTTGCAGCTCGGCCGGGACCTGGTAGTCCAGCGCCTCAATCTGCTGCCACCAGTGCGGCAGGCGGAACAGGTCACGCACGATCACATAGGCGCCGGCGACATTCGCCGCGCTCATGCCGGTGGACTCCTTCAGGCGCTGCACGAAGGTGATGCCCATATGGTTGACCAGATCGTTGGCAATCTGCGTGCTGACGATTTCGCGCTTGAGGCGATGGCGACGCATCGGCTCACCGAATTTCTTCGCCAGCAACGGCGGGAAGGCGGTTTCCATCTCACGCGCCAGGTACTCGTCATCAGGTACCAGGGACTTCAGCAGCGATTCCTTGAGGTCGATCTTGCTGTAGGAAATCAGCACCGACAGCTCCGGCCGGGTCAGGCCCAAGCCATTGGCGGCGCGCTCATTGAGCTCGTCGTCGGTGGGCAGGAACTCCAGAGCGCGATCCAGCTTGCCAGCTGCTTCCAGGGCGCTCATCAGACGCTTGTACTCACCAACCCGCTCGCGGGCGCGACGCTCGGCCAGCGACAACGCCTGGGTCTGCTTGTAGTTGTTGCCCAGTACCAGACCACCCACCGCGTCGGTCATTTCCACAAGTAGCTTGTTGCGCTGCTTGCCGGTCATGTCGCCAGCGCCGACGATTTCGCCGAGCAGAATCTTGATGTTCACTTCATGGTCGGAGCAATCCACACCACCGGCGTTGTCGATAAAGTCGGTGTTGCTCTTGCCGCCATTGAGGCCGTACTCGACGCGGCCCAGCTGGGTCATGCCGAGGTTACCGCCCTCACCCACAACCTTGGCGCGCAGTTCGCGGCCATCCACCCGTAGTAGGTCGTTGGCCTTGTCGCCGACATCGGCGTGGCTTTCCTTGCTGGATTTGACGTAGGTGCCGATACCGCCGTTCCACAGCAGATCCACCGGCGCCTTGAGCAAGGCGTTCAGCAGTTCGTTGGGCGCCAGCTTGTCAGCGCTGATGTCGAAGCGCTCTTTCATCTGCGGGCTGATAGCGATGCTTTTGGCACTGCGCAGGAAGATCCCGCCACCGGCGGAAATCAGCTTGGCGTCGTAATCGGCCCAGCTGGAGCGCGGCAGATCGAACAGGCGCTGACGCTCAACAAAGCTCTTGGCCGCATCCGGGTTGGGGTCGATAAAGATATGCATGTGGTTGAAGGCCGCGACCAGCTGCAGGCTTTCCGAAAGCAGCAGGCCGTTGCCGAATACGTCGCCAGCCATGTCACCGATGCCGATTACGGTGACGTTGTCTTTCTGCACGTCGATGCCGCGCTCGCGGAAGTGGCGCTGTACCGAGACCCAGCCGCCCTTGGCGGTGATGCCCATGCCTTTGTGGTCGTAACCGGCCGAGCCGCCCGAAGCGAACGCATCGTCCAGCCAGAAGCCGTATTCGGCAGCAATACCGTTGGCGATATCGGAGAAGGTCGCGGTGCCTTTGTCGGCCGCTACCACCAGGTACGGATCGTCGCCGTCGTGGCGCACCACGTTCTGCGGCGGTACCACGGCGCCGTCTTTCAGGTTGTCGGTGATGTCCAGCAGGCCGCTGATAAAGATGCGGTAGCAGGCAATGCCCTCGGCCAGCACATCATCACGGGTGCCGCCGACCGGCATACGCCGTGGAATAAAGCCGCCCTTGGCGCCCATCGGCACGATCACCGCGTTCTTCACCTGCTGCGCCTTGACCAGGCCCAGCACCTCGGTGCGGAAGTCTTCCTCACGGTCCGACCAGCGCAGACCACCACGGGCGACGTCGCCAAAACGCAGGTGCACCCCTTCAACACGCGGCGAGTAGACGAAGATTTCGAACTTCGGCGTCGGCCGAGGAATATCCGGAATCGCGCGCGGGTTGAGTTTGAAGCTGAAGTAGCTCTTCGGCGCACCACTGGCATCGGTCTGGTAGAAGTTGGTGCGCAGGGTGGCTTTGATCAGGTCCAGGTAGCGGCGCAGGATGCGGTCTTCGTTGAGCACCGCAACGTTGTCCAGCGCGGCGAGAATTGCCTGCTCGAGCTTCTGCTGCTTGTCTTCCAGGTCATCAGCGGTGAGCTTGCGCGCCAGGTAGAAACGCGTTTTGAACAGGCGCACCAGCTCCTTGGCGATATCAGCGTGGTTGACCAGGGTGCTGGCGATGTAGCTGAGGTCGAAGCCCAGGCGAATCTGCTTGAGGTAACGGGCGTAAGCCCGCAGCAGCGCCACATCACGCCACGGCATGGCGGCCATCAGCACCAGACGGTTGAAGCCGTCGTTCTCCGCCGCGCCGCCAACGATATTGACGAAAGCGCCCTGCAGGGTGTCGTTGAGCTGCTGGATATCGACATCCAGGCCTTCGGCATAGGTGAAGGCGAAGTCGTGAATCCAGAACTCGCGGCCATCGGCGCGACGCAGTTTGTAGGGGAACTCGCCGAGCACGCGCAGGCCGAGGTTTTCCAGAATCGGCAGCACGTCCGACAGCGGCAGTGGCGTGTCGGCGTGGTACAGCTTGCAGTGCAGCTGCTGCTCGCCCTGGGTCAGCGGCTGGTAGAAGCTCATCACCAGTTGGCGCTCGCTGTTCAGGCTAAGCAGGTGCTGCATATCCACCACCGCCGAGTGCGGGGCGAAACGCTCGCGGTAACCAGCCGGGAAGCCGCCGGGGAATTCGCTGAGCACTTCGGTGCCTTGGGCTTCGCCGAGGCTTTCGACGATCAGGCTGGTGTAATCGTCCTTCCACGAACGGCAGGCCTGGATCACTTCTTTTTCCAGGCGCAGCGGGTCGATCTGCACGCGGTTCTTCGGGTCAACCTTGAGGATGAACTGCACCCGCGCCAGTACCGACTCGGAGAAGAAGGTCCAGAACTCGCAATCGGTAGCCTGCAGACGCTCCATCAGCACCTGCTGGATCTTCATGCGGGTTTCGGTGGAGTACACATCACGCGGCACATAAGCCAGGCAGTAGCAGAAACGGCCATAAGGATCGCGGCGCAGGAATACGCGAATCTTGTTGCGTTCCTGAATCTGCACGATCGCCATAGTGGTGTTGAACAGCTCGTCCACCGGGGTCTGGAACAGGTCGTCACGCGGCAGCACTTCCAGGACTTGAGCCAGCTCTTTGCCTAGGTGCGCGCTGCTGTCAAAACCGGAACGCTGCTTGATCACCGCCACCTTGCGGCGAATAAACGGAATGTTCCACACGCTCTCGGCATACACGGCCGAGGTGTACAGGCCCATAAAGCGGCATTCCTTGACCACCTTGCCTTTGGCATCCAGCTCGCGGATCGACACCAGATCCGGGTAGGCCGGACGGTGCACGCGGCTCGGTACGGCGGCCTTGGCGAAGGACAGCAGCTGCGGCTCGCGCAGGTAAGCCACAGCTTCCGGTTCGATATGCAGTTCATCGACCTTGAGGCCAGTACGCAGGCGCTTGGACATGCCCAGCAGGGACTTTTCGTCGTAGACCATGCTGCCGCCGCCGGCGCTGTCGGCAACGGTGAACTCTTCATAGCCGAGGAAGGTAAAGTGGTCGTCGAGCAACCAGCTCATGAATACCTTGATCTCTTCCAGCTCGGCGCCTTCAACCTTGAGCTTGGCTTTATCCAGCCAGGCCAGCAGTTCCTTGGCCTTGGCTTTCATCGGTTGGAAGTCGGCGACGCTCAGGCGCACATCGCTGAATACTTCGTGCAGGTCTTTTTCCAGGGTCTTCAACTCGCCGACGTTGGCGCAGCGGTCAATCTCCAGGAACATCAGCGCTTCCTGCTGTACATCCTTGCCCTGGGCACCCTTGGGCAGGATTTCCTGCAGCTCGCCACTCTTGTTGCGGCGCACGCTGAACACGCTGTTCTGCAGGGTGTGGATGCTGTAACCGCGACGGTTCAGCTCCATGCGCACAGAGTCGACCAGGAACGGAATATCGCTGTGCAGAATTTCCACGGCCGTGTGGGTGGACTGCCAGCCGTGTTTTTCATAATCGGGGTTGAATACCCGCACTTCGGGCTTGGCCGGTTCAAAACGCTCCAGCAATCGCCAGGACGACAAGGTGCAGCCGACCAGATCAGAGAGGCGACGCTGGGTCAGCTCTTCGAGGGCGATAATGCCGAAGAATTGCTCGGCGAACAGGGCTACTTGTGGCAGAGCCTGTTCACTGACGTGCTGCGCCAGCGCCGTTTGCAGGTGGTGCTGAAAATCGGCTTTGCTGGCCGCCGTAAAGAACGCCATGGGTTTGCTCCGTTTGGCTTGTTATTCGTCAGGGGACTCGATCAAGGCAGTCACGAGTAATGACCTTCGCCACAACCTTGTTGTTCAACGTTAGTCTAGGAGGCCGCGATTGCATTAAAGTGGCTGCCACTTAACTCTGGCGAGATTCAAGACTCGCTGGTCACATTTGCCGGATGAGCTTAACGATGGAACACCGTGAAGCGCTTGTCGCGCTGCGACATTTTCTTTCAAGTCAGATCCTCGGCCAGGAAAAACTCATCGAAAGGCTGCTGATTGCCTTGCTCGCCGATGGCCACATGCTGGTCGAAGGCGCTCCCGGTCTGGCCAAAACCAAGGCGATCAAGGAGCTGGCCGAAGGTATCGAAGCCGAGTTCCACCGCATTCAGTTCACCCCCGACCTGCTCCCGGCTGATATCACCGGCACCGAGATCTATCGCCCGGAAACCGGCAGCTTCGTGTTCCAGCAGGGGCCGATCTTCCACAACCTGGTGCTGGCTGACGAAATCAACCGTGCCCCGGCCAAGGTGCAATCGGCGCTGCTTGAAGCCATGGCCGAACGCCAGGTCAGCGTCGGGCGCAGCACCTATCACCTGTCGCCGCTGTTTCTGGTGATGGCAACGCAAAACCCGATTGAGCAGGAAGGCACCTACCCGCTGCCTGAGGCCCAGCTCGACCGTTTTCTAATGCACGTAAAGATCGGTTTCCCCGACGCCAGCGTGGAACGCAAGATCCTCGCCCAGGCCCGTGGCGAAGCGCTCAACGGTGAAACCAAGCCCGAGCAGTTGGTCAGCCAGCAGGCAATTTTTGCCGCGCGCCAGGAAATCCTCGGCCTGTATATGGCCGATGCGGTGGAAGAGTATTTGGTGCAACTGGTGATGGCCTCACGCACCCCGGCCAAGTTCGACCCGGAACTGGCCGAGTGGATTGCCTACGGCGCCAGCCCGCGTGGCTCGATTGCCCTGGACCGTTGTGCACGGGCCCACGCCTGGCTGGCCGGGCGGGATTTCGTCAGCCCGGAAGATATCCAGGCGGTGCTGTTCGACGTGCTGCGGCACCGCATCATTCTGTCCTTTGAGGCAGAAGCCGCCGGCATCGACCAGGACCGCGTGGTGCAGCGCATTCTCGACGTTGTGGCGGTCGCCTAACCACCATGCACGACCAACCCACGCAACCCGGCATTCGCGTCAGCCTCGGTGAACTGATCGAGATGCGCCACCGTGTGCGTGAGGTGCAGCTGTTTTCCACCCCGGCGCGGCGCAGCCCGCTGATTGGTCTGCACCACTCCAAACTGCGTGGGCGCGGCGTGGACTTCGATCAGGTGCGCGTGTACCAGCCCGGCGACGACGTGCGCACCATCGACTGGCGAGTGACCGCGCGCACCCAGGA
>Ga0247831_1001006_pt1 | contig 57124 bp, 79 predicted proteins | sample LaCruzMarch2015__9_FD_192406 | JGI IMG/M metagenome (GOLD analysis project Ga0247831, IMG submission 192406) | Freshwater microbial communities from meromictic Lake La Cruz, Castile-La Mancha, Spain - LaCruzMarch2015_1m | ecosystem: Environmental > Aquatic > Freshwater > Lake | place: Spain...
GAGTATGAACCTTTACTCCAGACATTTATAAGCGATTATCTTACACCGACTAAGTTTGCAGGAGACCAATTTAAAATCGAGGAAGAAAAATCATATTCAGGTAAACCTTTAAATAAACGAGGTGGGGTATTAACTTACAAAAGACCTGATAAAACAGAAGAGCCAGCTATCCCCACGGAGTTTTTCCCGACAGGTCCTAGCCCTACTCAACCAACAGGTCCTAGCCCTACTCAACCAACAGGTCCTAGCCCTACTCAACCAACAAGTCCTACACCGTCACCTGGAGGAGGGTTCAAACCTCCAGGCGGAAGCACTCCGACACTCGATTATGAAGATACGTTTAAACCTCCGGCAGGAAGAGCTCCGGCACTCGATTATGAAGATGCGGTTATTCCCGTTATAACAAGACCGGACACATCAAAAACAATAGAAACAGTTGGGGGAGGTACACCTACAGGTACAGGCCCTACAGATTTAGTTGACGAGAAAACAAAGAAAATTTTAGAGGAGGATAAAAAAACTCCGTCTGTATTTACGCCTGTTAAAGAGGAAACTAAAACCGAAGCTCCGGCTCAAACGACGACACCGACGACTGCGGCATTACCTGAGTTGGGTAAAACACCGCAAACTTTAGCTATGACACGTTTTCAAAAACCGGGAGGGGCGGGTCATTTTTATACAGCAAATGTACAAGAAGGAATTGGAGCGGGGTTTGCTCAGGAAGGACCTTCTTTTAATTTGTTTGCTGATTCAAATGAGGCAGAAGGAGCAACCGACATATATCGTTTATTTAACCCAACAACTGGAAAACATTTCTTTACAGCTAATAAACAAGAAGCAGACACTGCTGCGGGTGCTGGATACAGTATGGAAGGTGTTGCTGGAGAAGCATATACCACGGCGCGCCCAGGAACTACCGCTGTAGAACGCTACTACAACCCCGCTATGGGTGCTCATCTGTACACAAGCAGTCCTCAGGAACAGGAAACTTTACCAGGTTTAGGCTACACCCGAGAAGGAACTGCTTTCTATGCTCCAAATCAAACATTTGAGTCTGCCAATAAAATAGATCAGGCTTACGAAAAGTATTTAGGTGTGGCGGAACCGGATAAAGAAGGGTTTGACTATTGGATGAATGAAGTAACTTCAGGAAAAGCAACGCTAGATGATACACTTAAAGCAATTGGGCTGCACCCCACATCACAGAGTTATCTAAAAAATAAACAAACTCCTCAACCAACAAGTTCTCCGCCCGCGCAGTCATCACCGGCTCAAATATATCAACAATCTGTCTCTCTACCAACAAGTTCTACGCCTACACAGGCATCACCCGCCCAGGAATACGAACAATCTGTCTCCCTACCAATAACAAATGAATCAAAAATAAGTCTAGCTTACAACCAGTATTTAGGAAGAGCTCCAGATAAAGAAGGGTTTGATTATTGGACAAAAGAGGCAGCTTCTACTCCGTCTTCAATAGATCAAATAATCAATAATATTAAAAATTCAAAAGAAGCCCAGGAAAGAAACTCGGCTTCTACTACACCAGCACCAGCTGCTTCAACTAATCAAAATACGACAAAATCTGGTGAGGACGACTACATTCTTGCATATGCTAGAGCAAAATATGGCAACTAATTACATCTAATGAACATAGAGAGAAAGTATAGAGTTAAAATATCTCAGGAAGATAAGTTAATAGATCTTGATATCGAGGCTAACAACAGTAACCACGCTGTAGCGCAAGCTGAAGATATCTGTCGTGCTTTAGACGCAACTTCTTTTACGCTGCACTATGGCTCTTACAAACAAACATTACTCTCTACCTTATTTAAAAAATTAGCTTTAAACTTATTTGATTACAAAGTTTGTACTCCTTGGGAAGGTCCTTTCAGTAATAATGTACCTTGTTTATATGCGTTTAAACAACGTTACTACGTAAGAAATTTAATTCTAAAATATTTAGATATACCACGAGAGGGAGCTCTTGCTCGTCCGAGCTGCAATTGCAAATCCTGCATAAACCCTTATCACTTCTCTTACAGAACCGGAAAAAACTCGAAATTAACTGGCGGAGATACCAATATGCTACTAGCATTCATAAGCCAAGGTTCTGGCGTAAGCCAAGCAGCCAAGGCACTAAAGGTGCATCGCTCAACCATTTATCGGAAACTAAAGCATGAACATTTTTCTGTTGGGTCTGAAGATAACGGACACCGCGCAGGATAACGAAGGCGTTATTAACGTCTTGGCTGATGCTCTCCCGTCAAACGACAAAAGAGTATTAACAAAAGTCCAACTAATTCAAGACAAAAACCATTATGTAGGAAAACTACTTCAACAACTAGTTAAGCATGACTCCGTTTTAGCCATTGGTCCCACGCGGGCCACAGTTGATGGTGTGCTTCAAATGCAACCAATGCTGATTGTCTCAAAAGATAACTTTGATGACTTGTTAGCAATCAACTTGTTTATTGCTGCAGGCGGTCTAGGTCCAAAAGCTGACGAAGTAGAACTTTCAGACACCACCGTCACGAATCGCTCCCTTGCTTGGCAAGCGGATAACGCCGAGACATGTTGGTTTAAACTGACAGCGTGGGCTGAGTTATCCAAACAACTATCAGATTTAGCGCCAGGCACACCAACAATTGCAGTTGGTAAGGTCTCTACTAGCGAAAAAGATGATAAAAATTATTTAAATTACACCTTGGACAAGATTCTTTATCTTCCCAAGTCATCGAAGTCCGCCCCCAAAAAAGCAGTGGATCCTGAAAAAGGTAAAATTGCTGCGGCGGCTATTGGTTCAATTGATTTTTCCCTTTAATTCAGGTACCTAATCATGGTTTTTATTGCCGGTAAATTTTCCGAAGACGAAATTCTCGCCAACGTTCCTCCTCACACACTACGAATTGACCTTCAAGCTCGCCGTTGGAAATCTGATGTAGACTCTGACTCTGCAATCATCGATGCAAACGACAATGGGATTCCAATTGAATTTATCCTTTTAGGGTTTACACCTTACTTTGGAAATCTTGGAATGCGGAACCAAGAAGAGTTCATGCGTATTGCTTTTATCGGTGTAACTCCGAAGCATCGGCTCTTACCGCCACGCTGTGTTACCACTGCGATGATCTCAGGTAAGTCCAGTCAAAAGAACTTTATCGCCTACTTCCAAACCCTGTATAACAACAGGATTAATTGCGCTTCAGTGATTACATCTAGTAAGTTTGTGACTCGTTCTTTTAACGAACGGGATCCTGTAACGGGAGCAGATGGTGCCAAGATCAATTTTAATGCTCTGGAGTTTAAAGACCGTCCGGCTCAAAATGAGCTTGAAGAAAAATTGGTCGAGGACGTTATCGCGTGGCTCGATTCGACGGGAACTGAATCTGTAGTGCATTGTTTGAAGTCTCACATCCCTGGTTCGGACTTGGTAGAACTGCCGCTTGGCTCAGATCATTCTGAGATTAAAGCTCAGTTTGCTGCTGCAAGGCCGCAAGCTTTGGAGGGTTCAACTCGTATGTTTGCTCCTGCAAAGGCTGAGGCAGCAGAAGAGGCAATTGTAGTCACACCTGAACCTCCGCAACCTAAAAGAAAAAAGGCTGTTGAGCTTACGGAAGAACAGGCCAAAGCTCTAGGAGTTGACTTTTAGAGTACAGTAAACAAGTGAAGCCAAGTGAGCGTCGGTATCCCCGGCGCTTTTTATTTTAAATTTTTACAATGTTTTGCCCGAACCCAAACTGCACCAGTGTTGTTACAAACGTCTTAACTGTCCGTCAGAAAAAAAACGGAAAAACAAGGCGTCGCGTCTGCCCTACGTGTGGCTTGAAATTTACGACAGAAGAGATTCTGTTAATAAAAGATGGTCACAAATTAATAAACCCTTATAAAAAGGAAAGCAGAACTAGACAAGGATCTTGTAACCCAGGGGCAATCTTAACCGATACAAATGTCAGAGATCTGAGAAGACTATATAGAGAAGGTAAGACTCAAAAAGAATTAAGCATCAAATATGGTATGAGCAAAACTCAAATATATAGAATTATTCACCGTTTGAGCTGGAAGAACATTTAGTAGAGTTTCGTTTTAACGGATGGTCAACTTCACGTGGAGTTAAAAGTTCCGTTAACGGAGGAAGCATTACGCCAGAGCGAACACACCAAGAAGACAAAGCCGAAAATAAACGTTTATGTAACAGATGCTGTCTATGTATCATTTCAAAAACCTCTATAAGCTGTTCTTTGTCTAGCTTCCTAGCGTCCCTGAGAACTCGCTGGTGTAAAAAATTCTGTTCTGTATCAAGCCACTCAAGATTTAACATTTAATAAACCTGGAATATGACGACTATAACCATTCTTTAGTAGACAGGCAACCTTCCTGTCATTACACTGTGAATCTCCACATGATCCTCATGACTGATTTTTATGTAGTTCCAGATGGGGTGACCCATACGCTGATTAAGCACACGTTTATATCGGGAAACATCTTAGTTCCTTACGATCCGCAACACGTTTTAAGCACACAACTTCAAAAACATAAATATACAGTCACAACAAATGAAGACCCTGATAACTTATTAGATCCTATCTGGTGGGTGTCCATGCGAGAGAAAAAATACGATTGGGTCGTCTGCTCGACCATGGGTTTAAAAGACTACAGTGAATACATAATGGAATACGGAATGTCAATAGCGACTAATGGCATTGCTCTTTTAGATAGGTTATCTTTCTTAGAACCGGTGTTTAAACGAAGAACATTCCTTCTAAAGAATAAATTATCGAACATGGTTGTTTTGTCGCCACGGCCAAAATTTCGAGCTGTAGGTTCGACTAAAGACTCTGTAACAGCTTGTTGGTTTGTTTTCCAAAAACCGGACAAGTGGATGGATGGCACGATGATCAGTTACGCAGTAAATTGGGAAAACATCGGAGCCCTTCCGGAACTTCCAACATGACATCACGTAGCAGAAAATTCGAGCTTTTTCAAAAGGCTGTTGTAGACAACCTGACAAAGCTAAACGAAAAACTAGATAAGCTCTGTGCGCTAACCGTTTCGAACCAACTTCTGCAAGAGTGCGTTGGTCCAGACGGTAGCGTCAGATCAGCAGAAGAGTGTGGTGATATTGTCGTAGAAAGTTTTATGGCAGGCATCTGTTTAGCCGAAGACTTAAATAGTCGGTCTAAAGAATTTGATTATCAAAAATCAGAATTCTTTATTAATGGTGCAGACGAAGACGATGAGGATGATGAAGAAGACGATGATGACGATAACCCACAAGATTTTAACGTCAATAGATGTCCTGTTAATGCGTTTTAACTAGGATACGCTAGAGTTTAGTTAATTCGACACAAACTTGTGTCCCAAACTCGTTTAACAATTGATGGTTTACGTCATTACGTTTGTGATGGAGTACATAGACCACTACCTTCAGTAACTAGTGTTTTATCCGCTACACAAACGGAAGACACTCAACGGAAATTAGCTCACTGGAATGTACTAAATCCGGGTGTAGCAGATGCAGCAGCGGCAAGAGGTTCGTGGGTACACGGTGCAGTCGAAAACTACATCCGAGGTCTAATTGTCAAACCGCCCCAGGATTTACTTCCTTTTTGGCAAGATCTTCCAGAAAAACTAGATGAGCTTTTAGAAAATAGTAAAGTACTGTGGTCTGAAAAACCATACAACCAGCCACAGTGGTCAAAATATGTGGGGGACGATGGTATTGGCAGAATTCATTATTACGACAATATTACAGGTCATGGTTATGCCGGTTGTCCCGACATAATTTATAAAGATCAAAACGGGGAATGTGTACTCGCAGACTTTAAAACTTCCGCAGGTCCTTATAGTTATAGGTTTCCAAAACCCACTATGGATTTGGACGAGAAAACTCGTAAGGCTTTAGTTAGTGGTGTTTTTAAATTAAAAAAGACAAAGTTACAGCTAGCTGCATATTCTATCGCTGCAGAACATTGTCTAGGAGTTAAAATCGACAAAACTCGAATAATTGTGTCTACTCCTGTTCCCGAGTATTCAGTTCAAATTTTTACTTTTGGTGCTAACGAATTAGATATAGACAAGAAACAGTGGATGGAAGTTTTAAAGAAATTTTACTCGAAAGTTTAACCCGAGCTTTCGAGTCTGACCGTGGTCTAATACGGGACATCGTGCCAAAATAGTAAGACGGAGCTAGCCCATGCAATTTGTCTGTTCGTTAAATTCTGAAGTTAAAAAATATGTAAACCCTAAAACAGGGAAAATAAGTGCAGGTGGTAACTTTAAATCATTCAATGAGAATTGGATTCCTGTTACCGAAAGCATTACTTTTATATCAGAACAAGTAAAAGAAGGTGAAGGTCTTTGTGCGTGGCATTTAGTAGATGGCAAACGCATTAAGGATAAAACTGGATGTATTCAAGCAGGCTTGATTATTATTGACATCGATAATCAATTAGACGGAAAAACAGAAGATGGTGAAAAAATACAAAAGCAAGAATTAACTCCTACTCAAGCACTCGAATTAGATCTTTGTAAAAAATATCTGTCCTCTGCTTATTACTCCCCTAGTTCCACGGCGGAATGGCCTCGATTTAGATTGGTCTTTGGCCTAGAAAAACCGATATTAGACCCAGATTTTTTTCAATGGTTTACAAGGCAAATCTCCCAACAAATTCCGGGCTCAGATCGTAGAGCGACATTAACAGTAAACCTTTTTTATGGCTCAAAACAGGGAGAAGATCTCATATGCGTTACAAATAAATTTATACCAGCGGTAAAAATTGACGAAGCTTATATTGCTTACACACAAATTCCTAAAGAAGAATCTATAGAATCAGATCCGTTAGAGGCATTAAAAGTCGAATACGCCGACGAAGGAGCGGAGATTAGCAAACTGGTCAGTAACACGGTTAAGGAAATACTCGAAGGCAATCAAGTCGAAGACAGGTCGTTTGCCATGGCTATGGTTCTCAAAGAAATCATAGGTTGGTGCAACTGGTTACGGGAAGCACAAGTCCCAACACGAGAAAAACCACTTGACATAGCACACCGTGCGTTCTATGCTCTGTATGACTACGCACCTGAACTTGATGGCAAATTTAACCGAATCTTAAACAGCATCACTGATGCTTCTTCTTTGAAGCCAGCTATCTCGCTTGCTGTAGAGAATGGAGAATTATCTCCGTGGAAAAAGTTAAAGTCTCACTATAAAGATCTCTTTGAGACCTTATGCCCAGATAAAATCAAATCAGACATCAAGAGTAGAAAAGCAAAACCAGTAAATTCAATACTAGCCTTTGACATTTTTTCGGAAGATTCTTTCCAAACAACATCAACATCAACACCTTTACCTTCACCTGATTCAATGGTTACCACACCAGCAACACCAGCTCAGCTAATAAACTTGCAGCAAAACAACAGGCAGTTTTCGGAGAACGACATTGCCGATGTTATTGTTAACAACTACGGCGATCGCTTTTTATTCGACTCGACCTTAGACGAGTTCTTTACTTACGACGACGACCAAGGTATTTGGTATCTCCAAGACGATCAGCATATTAAGCGTAGGATTGTAAAAACCCTAGACACTTTTGTTGTAGCTGGTGTTCTACCGAAGTACAACTCAGCTACCGTGGCTTCCGTTTATCAAATACTAAAAGCTAAAATGTTACGTTCGATCGATGGCGGACGTACCTCTATATGGAACAAAGGGCGCCGTTTTATACCATTTAAGAATGGTATCTTAGATCCGGACACACAACAATTTAACGCTGGTAACCATAAGGATTTGTTTTTACGAACAAAGCTAGGTTACGACTACGACAAAAAAGCTACGTGTCCTAAGTTTATTACTTGGCTAGAACACGCTGTCGGAACAGAGAAGGTAGTTATTATCCAAGCATTTCTACGTGCGTTGGTAACAGGTTATGTCACAGGAGAAAAATTTCTTCACTTAATTGGTCCGGGCGGTACAGGTAAGTCCACGCTGCAACAAATTCTGATCGCCCTTGCTGGGTTTGGCGGGACACATACAAGCGATTTGGAAACAATTGAAACCAATCGTTTCGAGACTCACAACCTTATCGGCAAACGGTTATTGCTTCTGACAGACGAGGCTTCTTTCTCAAAACGTTTAGACACGTTAAAAAAACTTACTTCCTCCTCTGATACCTTAAGGGCGGAGCGAAAGTATGGGACACAGACGATTAACTTTAAGCCGGAGTTGATGGTTTGTATTGCTTCTAACGAACACATATCGTCTTCCGATATTAGTAGCGGATTGGAGCGTCGTCGTTTAACGATTGTCATGGACAAAGTTGTCCCTCCTTCTCAACGTAAAAATCTTATAAATGTGTATGAAGATCGTATAGAAGGTGAGCTAGCTCCAGAACTATCAGGAATTGTGAGCTGGGCTTTATCAATGACGCGAGATCAAATGCGCGATGTTTTGAGCAATCCTGTCAAGCATTGCCCCACGCTGAACGCTACTGATATCGAAGCTCTGGTATTTAATAATCCAATTTGCGCGTGGCTTTCGGACTGTTGTTTGTATGCGCCTAATTCGACTACAAGTATTGGAGGAGGTGCTTTCCGACCTTCTACGGATGAAAGCGAACGTGGTTTGTATGTTAAGAATGCATACGTTGAGCTGTACGCAAGCTACGTTAACTTCTGTAAATCAAATGGATACAAACATGCGGCTAAACAAAGATTTGTAGATCGCTTAAAAGAAACAGCACAGAATGTCCTAAAGATTGAGAAGGTAGACCCTCGATTAATTGGAGGCAAAGCAGTCGTTACTGGTTTACAATTGAAGCCGTATGATGTCACTACAGATCGTGCGTCATACGGAGACACTCGTCTCCCGTCGCCGATCGAATGGGCATCAAACCCAACATATGACCTTTGGAAAATTGCTTTTGAAACTCATGACACTAAAACGACCTAGTTCTTTTTTTGGCGTTCTTACCGGCATAGGTGCAGCAGCAAGTATTGGAGCAGCTTGGTTCCAACCCACAGCGTTTGCACCTATATTGGCTGCCTCAGGCGGTGTTCTATTTGGAGCGTCCGTTCTATCGGAAAAGAAAAGACAAGAAGAGATTGAAATTACAGAGGCCACAAACGTGGCGTCAAACTTTAGTCGTTTATACGACACCAACAAAGGGATCGTATCGGCAGAACAACTTGCTATTAACTCAAACGTAAATATAGATCGGATTAATGAGTTCCTTGGTAGGTTAGTCGAAGAACAAAAAGGGCATTTAATTAATACAGAAAAAGGAACGGTGTACTCTTTTCCACACCCCAATCACGTGCTTAATGAACTAACAAATAACGCTAAGAATTGGGCACTTGCTCAACAAGAACAATTACTTCAACAAATTAATACACTACAGCAACAAACTGCCATGATTGCTGTTCAACAAGCCGCAATGCGAGTTCCGTTACAACCCTTAGGACCAGATCAACAATCCTTAAAAAATAATGAAGTTGCTAAGCCCGGTGGTGACTTGTGGAATAGTTTACTATAATTAAAGAATGCGAACGCAGAGCGACTTAATGGCGGGCCTAATTAAGCCCGCCTTCGCTTTATCTATAGTTAATATTTAACCAACCACGCAAACTGTGGTCGTCATTAGCGGCTGATATTACTGCTTCTGTCGTAATAGGAAGTATTGTAGACAAACTAATCCCAATACCCGAGGCAATTTTTCGGTGTTCTTTTTGAGTTTCAACAGACGCTCGAAGCCCAACATAATGTATAAAAGATCTAATAGTCCCAGTAATGTATATTTTTGTAGGAGAACACATCATTAATACGTTTCTGGCACATTCTTTAGCTACTCCCTCATTAATCATATCTTTATATAATTTTTTACTTTCATAAAAATGATCGAATATACGTTGTTTAAACTTTGCAACCGTCTCAATATCCATATTTTCAGTAGAGTTTTGTCTATTTGTTGGATCTTGTTTCCGTAAATCAAAATCCCAACAAGTCAACTCTGATTCTTCTAAAAGATCCAACGGATCACAATACCTTTGACTTAGTTCTTGAAAATTAAAAGATTTGTGCCTGATAATCTGAGCTGATATAGCTCTTGAAGTTATAATTTCAAAACTTGCCGATGCTTGCTCAAAAATACTCCAATGGCTATGCCGAATACAATACTTTAAAAGTTTTGTAAATTCAGTTTTATCAGGATTTTTTGCGCTAACTCTGGCATGACGAGCTATAACTCGCTCAGCATCAGGTGTTACCCAATCAAGTTGGACTTTATGCACAAGAGGCTAAACAACTTTGTCTACATTAAAGCCACGTGGGGATTTTTCAAGTACGAGGAAATGCTTCTTGGTACCTAAGCCGCTTTGTAAGTTCGGACGGCGTGATACCTGCGACCCTCATGGGATCAAGACCCAACCTTGAACCCGCCATACGGACTGGAAAATCGTTATCCATTACTTACCCATTTGCTTCATTGCTTTAACTTTAGCCAAAATCATTAAGTTTGTCGGTGTATTGTGACTGGTTACAGTTTTATTATCAGTAATTTCTTGCGTATTTAAAAAATACTGATTCGGGTTTAACATTTCTTGCTGGAGTAATGCTCGTTGCTCCGGAGTATTTTGAGCAATAGAAGCCATGTATTGCATCTGACTCATATCATCGGCACTGTCTCGAAACGGAATCTCTTTCTGGTTGTACCCGGCAACCCCAGTTAACTCGGTGCTTTTCTTAATGTTGCCTTCGCTATACTCAACAGGACCAACGGGTGGTCTTGTGTAAACGCCACGGTTGTGCTGAATCTGTGCTGCTATCCGACTAGAGTCGTCCATCTGGACACCACGACGGATCCCAATCTCCAAAGGAGTGTTGGCCGTCATCAAACTGGGAGGCAGAGCCGCCAACCCACCTAACGGCTTTAGTTCCGCAGGCATTTTATTTTCGCCGGGACGAGGAAGAATAGCCATTAGTGTTTAGATCTGTTGGCGCTACGGGACATTACTCTAATGTTAGCAGGGCTATTATCCAGAGGGTTGCCGTTTTTATGATCTACGTCTTTTCCGTCGTGTTTACGTACGCGCCCTTCCTTCTCTAAATGACGCCTGGCTTTGTTGCGAGCTGCTCGACGTTTTCTTTGATCTTCGGTCCCGTGATATTGTTTGTATTCTTTGTCGTAATCTCTTTCTCGATCAGCCATGAAAATCAAGTTATTACTTTAAGTTTACACAGAGAACAAGTTTGCACTTAATAATTGGCAATCTTGGACACTAAGGAAGTCAACTCCCATCCTGGAAGCAAGTAACCATAATCACGTGGTTCTGTAACTGTTTTTGTTTCTAAGCACACGCCACAAACACCTTCGTGATAAGTCGAACACCTTTTTTGTTCGCGACTCAAGACTTCTTTTAGTTCTAACTGATAATAAAGTCCGTACTGTTCGCCACAAGACCAACAAACCCATTGGGGTTGGTTTTTTGCAATTTTTATCTTCATAAAACTTAAGAAACAAAAACTCTACAAAGATTCTTTTTCTAATTCAATTAAAATTTGTTCCCTTACCAAAAGAGCAGAATCTAATTTAAACTGTTCCCATAAACCAGTAAAGCAATGGTTTTTAGGTTTATATTCTTGATATAAAAACTCCATAAAAGTAGCTTTGTCCTGCTCTTCTAAATAATCTAATGTGCTGACTGTTTGAGCTAATTCCATGAAGAATGTCTAGGTAGCCTTGATCCTAGCCCGACACACCTCTGTAAAACAAAGTAAATTGTTAAAAATTACTTAATGGCTTCTATATACCAGCCAGTCCCTGGACCTTCCACGAGCCAACGAGGTCCTAGATTTTTTTTAGAGTACAGCAAATGGGATCCGTTAGAGTTTTGATACCCGCCATTGACGAGATCCATTTCCCCATAGGGGTCATTGACTACATATGCCGTGTTATCTTCGTTTCGTCCAATAATAGTAAGCCAATGTCCTCCGCCACTTGGTTTACTTACAGGGCCATGATGAAGAACCCCGATAGGAATAGGAAATCCTTTTGCTAGTTGCGAATCAATATCGCTCCAGCCACCATCTTGTCTGAACTCTACGTTCAATCCATGCTGCTCTAAAGCAGTCACTTGAGCGGAAGGTTCTGTAGTATCCCCATACTTATAAACAGTAACCATGTACTCATCGTCGCTCGTTATGCTATTTGGTTTCACGTATTTAAGAAGCATTGCACACGCACTTGAAAAGCAAGAACGCAAAGGATCTTTTTTATTATCTCTTTGGGAATAATAAGGTACGTCTAAGACAAGTTTTTTAGGATGTTTAAATTGAGGTTCAATAGAAGTTACTTTAGGATCATTTATAATTTTCCAATGGGTTGGATAAAACCACCAGACTTGATTAGGCTGCGCTTCTAATGTAATTTTGTAATCTACTTCACCAGGAACAATTGAAATGTTGGTCCAAGCGTGAGCACTTCCTTTAGGCACAAACAGCTTCTGCTCAGGCGTCAAATCAGAAGTCTGACCTGGTTTACGCTTTAACCACGTGTCACGTTGGGCGAGGATTGTATGAGCCAAAACATCATTCTTTGCGCCTTTTAAGAATAGCTCACTCTCAGCTTTTCGCCTGCTGACCAACCCAGGTAGTGTTTGATTTCCCGCTTTAACCCACTTAGAAAACTCAGCGGCAACAACCTTTTTATCTGTTTTTTCGTTAATTAAGTTTAAAAGAGTAGATGATCTAAAAGCTGAAACTCCGACGTTATAAGTAAAACTTACAAGGGCATCAAATTGGTTCTGATTTACAGGTACTTTTAGAGATTCTGTGACAGCTTTTTCGAAAATAGCGAGGTCAAAACGTAAATACTCCTCCGCTTTAACTTGCGATATGGTCTGACCTTCTTTAACCCCGGTGGTGGTACCAAACCCAATAGTCCAGACGCCCACGGAATCCTGATACGCAGTAAGTCTGCAGCCTTCGAACTGTTTAAGAAGTTCAATACCAGCTGCAGAGATTTTCATTACTGGTTGTAAATATCAACACCTATACGATACTCACAACCACTGCGCCCGTTAAGCTCAATGTACATGTAATGAGTCCCAGAAGCACTAATTCTTTTTTGAGTTATAGCGTTAGCACGGGAACTTAACTTAGAAGGCTTTGCAGACATAATCTCGGTTCCCGAAACGTTCAAAACTACAACGTCGCGGACTCCGTTTTGGTCCCTGATATTAACTTGCAGAATACCAGTACCATTAATCGTTAAAGGGTAATAGTCAGAAAGAGCAAAATATCCTTCCGCTGTATATTTCTTAGAGTTTGTTGTATCGACTACCACGCCGCTGCCGTTGACTTGTCGGCGCTGGTCAAAGTGACTAGATGTGGTCCGTTGGGCTCCCCCTGTCGAAGTCCCACTAGCGAGAACAACGTTCAGTTCTAGGTTTTTAGACAGTTCAGACATTTGACAAGATACCCAATAACTATAGTTTAGCCTAAAAAAATTTAAAGGGCTGAGTTAGAATATATTCGTTGGTTAGGAGACGACAATGGAAGCACTTGTTGCCTCTCTTGCGGGATTAATGGCTTTCTTCACCTGGTTACACGAACAAAGGCAGCGAGTTACGGATAAAAGATTTGAAAATATTAAAAAAAGATTAGAGACTGTGGAAGAAAAAATAGAGAAACTACCAATAGATTACGTTTTAAAGAAAGATTTAAACAATGACTTGCACGAAATAAGAACGTGGTTACGTTCAATTAACGACAAAATAGATACTTTAATCCTCTCTCGTTAACTACATGCTATTATAAAGACAGAAATTAATAGAATCATGCTTGTTTACCTCACAGCTAACTGGTCGCAGATTTTAACTGCAATTGCCGCTGTCCACGCTGCAGCCCTTGTAATTGTAAACTTGACAAAAACACCAAAAGACGACGAGGTATTGACTCGCGTTTACCGTATTATCGAAATACTAGCTGGTGTAGTTACAAAACTAGTTAAGAAGTAGAAGCTTTTTTACTCTTTGTTTTTTTAACGACTTCTTCCGTTTCTGTCGGAGGAAGGCAGAGAGGAAGTTTGCATATCTCCTCATACTCACGAGCCGCAATACTTTGTTCGTGGTTATAACTAAGCCATTCCCAAATAATATCTTCTCTTTCTTGATTCCAAAAAGTTTGAGACCTATACCACAGCAGCCAGTCAATATCGGACTTTGCCAGGTTGCAAGTAGGGCAAGCGGCTAGCAGATTACCCCTTTTCGTAGAACCTCCTTTGGCTCTAGGAATAATATGATCTAAAGTATGTGCTCTTGTATCTCCGCAATAAGCACACTTATTGCCCCAGGCTTCAATTATGTCTTTTCTAAACTTTTTACGGGCGTTTCTCCGCTGAAGACAACTGAGATTAAAAACAAGCTCATTCTCTTCGGAGGCGCTCACGCACAAGAAGCGTCTAAGTATATTTTACTCCAAACAGAAACACAAAATTTAAAAATGTAAATAAATAAAACACCAGGTAGCGGCTGCGCGTTCTGTGCGTTAGAATAAACTTGATTTATTAACATTAATGTCTACAACACTTCAACTTGCTTGGGTTCAGTTCAAGGCCGAACGTGCTGTCACGCTTTGTCCTACGAGTTTAACTGCGGATTATAAACAGGTAGAAAAATGGATAAACCGATGTCCAATCACAAATTTGGAAGAGGGTCGTCAAGTTATGACTTGGGTACTAGGACAAAAACCGGTTAAGTCAAGCCGTAGAGTCGCTATGTATGTAAAAAGCCTTTATAAATGGGCCGCTAGTGAAGATATTTGTTTGTTGCTAAAAAATCCAATAATGACATTTAAAATGCCAAAACCTCCTCAAGAGGATATTGATATCATTGTTATACCTCAGAAAGAAACTTCTATAGTTTTAAATTCTCTCTGTTCCCGTTTTACAAGAAACGGAGCTAATTGGTCTCATTACGCAGAATTTATGCTTCAAACAGCAATGCGTACAGGAGAAGTACGAGCTTTAAAATGGGACGATATAAAAGACAATAAAATATTAGTACATTCCAACTATACTTTAACCCACGGGCACAAAGATTCGACAAAAACAAACCGTAAACGTTGGGTCCCTTTAAATTCAAAAGCTCAAGAAATCTTACAACAAACTAAAAAAATTGAGGATTATATATTTCCTTGGAATAGACTTGCTTTCCAAAGTTATTTTTATGATCGAATGTGTGAGCTCTATGCAACTAACAAAATAGAGAATAGATACAGACCATACGATTTACGTCATACAGCAATTAGCCGTTGGATTGAAGCACAAATTCCTGTTGCTCAAGTAGCAAACTGGGCAGGAAATAGCTCAGAAGTTATATGGCAGCACTATGTGAACGTCACCAAAGAGTATGAAATGCCTGTTCTATAAAACTAAACTGTTTCTGTCGGCCAAATAGGATAACCAGAACCATTAATATAACCTGCTAGCTGGTCCGTGGTAGAGGTTGTATCTATGTACGTAACTTTGTCGTGACATGCCGACCTAACACTTTGTCTCCAAGCTTGAACCCCGCTTGGAATTGGAGTTCCGTTATCAATTAGCCTGACCACGGTCCAATCAGAGGTGCTTAAGATACCGTTTGCTGTCAACCTTGTCTGATCAACCCAACCTGACACTAAAACACCGTGGTCTTTAGGAATTAAAGTTCCACTTGTTGTGTATCCGTAATAAAAACGAGGGTCGTAATAAGGAGGATCAGGAACCTCAGTAATACCAATGGCTTCTCTTTGCTCAGTAGTAGCTAAACCCAACCAGTTTGAAGGGTAAAGAGTATCCCCAGTCTCAAAAGGAACTCCTAACTGTAATGGCTGGCCGTTTAAAACAAACACAATAACGCATTTTCTACGTCCTTTAATTATACTCAAATTTCGGACAGTCAGAAACCCAAGGAGCGCATATCCGAAGTTCGCCTCCTAGTAACTCTTGAGCTTTACTTCCATCAGGTGCTTTTTCAGAAAAATAAAAAGGCTTTACTTTAACTTCTTGTTTTTCTGAGAGAGCTTTATATTTTTTAATGGCGTCGTCCACGTCGCGAATTACCCTTCTATTTAAAAGAACGGGATCACTGATTATGTAGTCATTTAAAGGTTTATTTGGAAGTTTTCTCTGTACTTCATCAACGGTATCATAAATTTTTTCCTCTGGTATTCCTGTACATTGAGAAATTAATGTTACGACCAAAGTAAACAAAACCCCTACAAAAGCATATCGATATATATTTTTTGTTTTTGTGCCGAACTCAAAATTAAATTTCATTTTAGAAAATCAAAATACCTGATTAGTGAGTTCGACTACTCTTTATAGTCGTCTTCAAAACAAAAGATATTATCTAATTCGAGCCAAATAGCGTCCTCAATTGCCACGTGGATTGAGTCCTCGCATGGATTTTCGGTGTGTTTATAAGCTCGACGATATCCCGCTCGAATGCCCCTCTCTATTGCGTCTTCAAGCACTACACGAATTTTGACTTTCATTGGGATTTTATTGGCAAAAGCTAAAAACTATTGTACTTCTGCGTGATCGGAGATTGGTCCCCCATAAAGCCACGCATCGCAAGTACGCGCAGCAGCACACTTAAATTTAAATAACTGACAGTACCCTAAGTTGGCTCTTTCTTGGACATCCCAAGGATCTGCCATTTGTTTTTCGTTAATACCTTCAACTATGCAATTCAAAATTTTATCGGACTGATCAAAAGCGGCGCAATTACAGCAACGAGCTGTTTGGGCGGTTTCAACGTCCGTGTTCCACATATCTGCTTTTTCTTCCCAGAACCCACGGTCAGGACTCGAAGGGTTCATAGGGCCATACCTAAATTTATCTATCGTCCAGTTCCTATTTTTTACATTTTCTTCCACATTTGCGGTGGCGCTAGGACAAACGTTACTCACTTGCGAGACACGTTTATTTAAGAAAATTTCGGCTTTTTTGTTCATTCCGTAATTATAAACAGACACACCGAAGGATTAAGCCCTCTTAGTTTTTAGATATTCTTTGTTTTGTTCCTTAGAAATGCAATAGAATGACTGTAAGTTGTATAGTTAGAAGGGCGTTAAAAACAGATGAACCCTGTTGATTTTTTAGATCGCACAATTGATTTTTTAATGGAGCGTTTTGGCACACGCTCACCAAATTACGTTCCTCCTAGTCGTCCCGTGCCTCAACCTAGTATGAAGGATATTCCTTTCGGTCCTTATCAACCTCTTATTAATGAAGCTGAACGAGTTAAAGATTTGTTAAATAAACAAACAGCAGAAAAAGAACGTATAATTCGTGAGCAGCTAGGAAGGTAGTAATTATGTACTTTGAAATAGACCCACGCGCCATAGCTTTACTCGATGAAAGTATTTCAGCTTTGTTGCCTGATGACTACGCTGTGGCAGCGGATACTCCTTATGGCGGCGCACCAGGGAGACCTTTAACTCCTGAAGAAATTGAACGTCTTAAAGGACCAAAAGAACGAACACCTCCTCCACCTGGTTTTCGTGAGCAATATTTACCTAAAGCTGATAATACTTCTTTTTTGATTGATCAGTTTTTAGCAGAAAATCAAGGCCCCAGTACACCTGTTAAGTATTATCCTGATGCAAATAAGGGGCAAGGAGGGTATCTACCAAACCGTGGTGCAGGGTACCCCGCTAATGTACGCCCTAAAGGACAACAGTTTTTTATATAAATTTTTCAAATAATCATTGAGTAATAGCAAGCAGTATAGTTGAAGAGCTGCTTAGTGATGTTGATTTCCACGAGGGGGGGGGTTTAGCTGTTTTTTTTATTTTAATTCAAGTTTTTAAAAATTTGATAGACTAAACTTATTAATAAAAAAGATATGCCCTCTCCCGATCCTAGAGTTATGTCACAAGGGGAGGTTCCTCCTTTTTTTCGCTCAAACGAAGAATTTAGAAGTTTTTTAAACACAAACGAAGGTATTTATAACATAGATGTTCCTGATATTATTAGTCCACAGTTTACCAAAAATGTTTTAAACTATTTTGATGGTGATGATGATGTTGTTAATCCAAAATTAATTCAAGCTTTACAAAAAATAGGAGGTACAAAAGAAGAAATAAACTTTTTAAATGATTATATAGGATTAGAAGATAATATTCAAAAGAATAAAATACAGAAAAATAATGCAAATAAACACATTTCTAATTTAATCAATAAAACAATAGAAAGTAAGAACCCTGAGATTTTTTTTGAACCTAATGAAACTCTTTATAGGGGAAGTAGAGTTTCATCAGATAATTTAACCCCAAAAATTGGGGATAGCTTAGAATTTAACCGCTTTCGTTCTACATCCCCAGATCCAGATTTAGCTAACAAGTTTACTACGGTAGATGGTTCTGGTTATCTAAGTAGAGAAACGGCAAACGAACGATTTGGTAAAGGTAATAGAGGACGTTTTGAAGTAATTGAACCTTTGTATGGGGGTTTGCGCGTTGGTAACCCACTTGAAGGAGAGGACCAAGAAGTTCTTTTAAAACCAGGGAAATTTGAAGTAATAGATAGAAAAATGTTTCGCCCTTTATATGGAGAAGACATCGAGTTCTTAAAATATAAACAACTTTTAGCGCTCGATCCGGCAAACGCCGCTTTAAAAGGAGGAAAAGATATTTTACAGGAAAATAAAACAGGAGCACTGTTTGGCGCAGCAACATCTTTATTAAATCAAGAAATTGCTAAAGCTGTTGAACAGAATAATTATGGTGAGGCAGCTCGTACCTTAGGTCGTGACGTACTCGGGGGTGCCTTAGTAGAAAAAGGAGTCAAAACAATAGTCCCTATGGCGGGTAAATTTGCTCCTCAGCTTATTCAAGCTGCTGGATCAATTGGACGTTTTGCAAGTCCGGTTGCAACAGGAATAGGGTTATTAACTCAAGGTACAACAGGGTCATTAACCGATGTGATTACACGTAAAGCTGCACAAAATCCTATATCTTGGCTACCTTCTAACAATCCAAATCCAAAAACAGACCTTGGGGCACGAGGTAGTAATGAACTTAAATACATGTTCGATAAAATACTACGTGGTAAAATACCGTATACTAAATAACAAAAGACCAAAACAAGAGTAATCAAAATTATATTTTTTGCGGTAACATCGTGGTTGTTTTAAAAAATAATTAATAACCTAATCTGTCGTTTATATATTTTCGAGTATTATCGAGAATCTGTTGTTCTTTGTTTCCATAAATTTGATCGAGAGCTAAATTTAAAACTTTTTTTGTTCTTGCATCGGTTAAATCTATCTCACGTTGGACAGGAGAACTGGGTTCGTAAGGGGCGAAATAAGTAGGGATTGTACCTTGCTGTTGAAAGCGAAAAAAAGTCTCTGGAAGTAGAGATTTTGGTCTTGCCGGTGCAGTTACCATTTCTCTAACTTTTAACAATTCGTTATCTATAAAAGAAGCTGGATACTCTTTAAACCACGGGTCACCTTGATCCGCTCCGCTCGGAATACCCAAAGCTTTCATGCTTTCGACAGCAGCTCTTTGGGCCTCTGTTTCAGCAATCATAGTTCGTCTAGCCTTAGGATGCATATTTATATAGTTATTTAAAAAATCAGTAGGACTTTTTTCTTTAGTGGGAAAATGTCTTATATCTTTTGCAAGAAAAGGGTCTTTGGCATGTCCTGCCTCATGAGCAGCTACAAAAAAATCTCCTTGCCTGTCAGGATTCATGTAAATATTGCGGTTTACTGGATCAGTTGAACCTCCAGGTCCGCGATTTATAAAATACCCTGCTGGGGGTCCACTTGGTCGTTTTTCTGATGGATCTGTAGGAAGAATATTTAAATCTAAACCTCCTGTTTGTTCTTTAAAATATTCTTTAAACTTCTGCCCTTCAGGCGTTAAGTTATACAATTTTGTTTCAAGATCAAAAGAACCAAAACTTGGCGTTACGTAGCCTCTTTCATAAGGTTCAAAATTTTCAGGATATACAGTAGGCTTAAAAGAAGAAAGTATATCATCAGTATAAGGAACTGTAAATTGCGCCATTTAAAAAACTAAGTGCTCTCTTAAATAATAGCTGTTCTTTCGAATAACCCACGCTGGGTTTTGTTAGACTAACCTTGGAAAGAAATTTTTTCAGTCAAAAATTAAAATGAATTCTGATTTACCAAACATAAGAAATTTTAGATTAGCCGGCAGTTTACTTGGTATTCCTTTACTTTCAGATGGAGACGAACGATCTAAATGGGGTGACTATAACTACTACCGGCTTAGTAATCCTGGCTATTCCGACTTCCCCAGAAGCTCTGTGCCTATAGGCATTCCAGAATATGGTTATTTTCCTCAAGGTCAGATAGGCGTGGAAGGTTACCAGTGAAATGGTTTTAGATAATAAGCCTTATATTACAGCGATTTTATTTTTTAATAGGAAAATCTACTTCGTAGTCAAAAGGTCTACCTTTCCCTTTCATGACAACTGCTTTACCAAAAACTGTAAGAGGGTCTTCATTAGCTAATGAATTGTAATCGTCAGTTCGTCTTCCGGGAGAATTACTAAAAGGAATTCTTCTTTTTATTTCGTCAACAAGCATCAAAATCTGTTCTTGAGATGGAGTTACGTTGTCTCCCCGGCCATCGCGTGAACGATCGGCATCAGCATACTTAAAATCGTAGCGTTCGTTTGCTTGAAAACCTGTAGGTGTTGGTTTAAGCCACAGGCTACCGAAAGCCGTGGCTGGAGAATCTAAAGCGTTGCCCTTATCAGTGACATTACCATAGGGAACGTATTGAATTTGTCCACTATTGAGTTTTGTAAGATAACTGCGAGATTGTGCTAGTTCATCATTAGCTCGACTCCTTATCGCACCAGTCTCGTCTGTAATAGCCCCAGACTCAATTAGATTAAGCCGCCTTTGTGCTGATTTTGCATTAAGTTTTTCCATCTCTTTCATACTCGGCATCTGGTACAAGGAGGATGTTTTAGCTGAGTTTGAAAGATTTTGATCTCTTAAAACTTGTTCAGATACTGTATTAATAAGTTTACTTGGAATTTGTAAATTCTCATTACCAATGCCAGTATAGTATCGACTAAATAAATTGGCACTAATAGGTAAATTATTAAGTACACCAACTAATGATTGTCTTACAAAATCAGGAGATTTTTTAACAATATTTTCAACAAAAGGTTGGCTCCCCGCTAAACGAGTAGCAATATTATCCAACAAACCCGCTGGTTTGGAATAAGTTAAAGGTTCTATAAAAGGACCTATGGTACGGTTCGGAGGTTGTCCTGTTTGTTTTTGAACTTCTTGAAACTTGGCACCAAGTGGCGTAGCTGCTCCACCAGGTAACAGCCCGCCAAAAACATTTTTATCTACTTGACCGTAACCACGGCGGGCCTTGTTAAAAAGTTGTCCAATAATACCTAGATTTGCAATGTCCTCATACTCCTCTATGCGTGGATTGTAACTAAACGAACCTTCCCCCGACTCCTGAATCGGATCAAGATACTCGTTTAAAAAAATATTTGGTTGAACAGCCAATTGAACTGAGTCTTTCTTTACTAATTATAGACTTGTTTTTTTTAGTAAATTCTAAAAATGCGTAACTAATTAGTGTTCTTGACTAATGATTTTTGTGGATCACGGATTAGCACCTAGCAAGTTTGTGGATCACAAAGCACCAATCCGTTAACAACAAAATCTTAACTTGTAGTGTGCGGGACTTCTCAGCGCATGAACTGTACAGCATTCCCTGACTGTTCGCTATTTGCAAGTAGCAAACCCGTCGATTTCCACGGGATTAGAAGAGGGGCGTTCTCAGACTTTCAGGGCGAGAAACGTTTAATGCAGTTAACCTAGCTGCACCCCAGCATCGTATCCATGTTCACTAATAACTTAAAAAATTTTGCCAAAGCCAAAGCCGGAGAAAGGAAGAAAGGGTTAAAGGGCTAATTTGCGGAAGGCGCGAACGCGGAAGTTGGTGTTCTTGCTGAAGCTGCTCTGGTCGCCATTGTTGGCGATCAGTTTCCAAGCGTTAGTGGAAGAGTTCTCCGTGGACGACCAGTGGTTGTCAGCAACAAACGCTTCAGAATTACCAGTTTGAAACGCGGTCACAGTAGTTTGAGCTGGAGTGCCAGCCGTATAATTACTGCCACGCGCTGGTACTGAATATGCGTTGATGCCATATCCAGTATTGTTGCTTGTTGTAGTTGGTTTTAAGTTGTAATATGCAATTTCTAACTCATCACGTGCCGGTAAGTACCAGTCGGTATAACCACCAATGCTTAAACCAGTACAAAATTGTGCTGCTGGGTGACTAGCAATACCAGCCGTTACCATAGCTGCCGTATTTGCCGCACCATCGTATGTGCTGGTGGTGCCTGCTGTTGTCGTGTTGGTGGTTTTCCACTGTTTGTTAGTAGTCACCGTGTAACCCGTACCTGTAGCGCCCGTTGCTGCTGGTGCCACAATTAATGCGTGTGTAGCTACACCATTAGCGGTGTGGCTTATATAACCAGCAAAGAATCCTCCGCCAAGAGACGATCCAATCGCAGGGCCACTACTCCTAGAAGCCCCAAAAAAGAAAGGTAAAGTGGAGCCTATAACGCTCATACAATGCCCTCTAAGTCACTGTCACTACTAAGTTGGTTCTTGCTTTCTCTGTTATTTATCATTACTGGGAACCTCCGGAGTAAGCTGCGGTAAGGATACCAATAACCCGAGTCGGTGCGAGAACGTAATAAGATAAAATATCAATACCGCTAGCGGCGGTAGTCAAGGTAGGAGCGGTTCCTCCTTGGAAGGCCCAACTACCGCTATAGGCCAATGTACGACTTCCGGTGTTATCTTGACGAATTGCTATAGCGCCACACTGGCCTCCGCTGGCATTTATGGGAGAAGCAAAAGTAGCGTTCGAAGCTAGAGTTACTGTAAAATTATTACCGGTTGAAAAATCGACTAAAAGAACGCCAGAGCTCGTAATTGTATTAATAGTACCAAACGACTGCTTGTTAACAATAACTGTGCCGCTAAGTACACCTCCAGTTTTATCATATTTAGTGCTTAAAGCTGCGTTACCTGAAGCTAAAGCCGCACTCGCAGTATTATCGACAATATAAAAAGGACCACCCATAGCGTTATGGGAAGTGCATTGATAATACAGAGTATTAGGTGCGTCGAACTGAACGTTCCAGATTAAAGTTCCGTTTGATACGTCATTATTTGTAACCCCCGCGTTATATTGAGTTCCAACAGAACCGTTAGGCGTACTTTGAATCCTAAAAGGGTGAGCACCCATAGTATTTGTAAACTTGTATTGCTGTCCTCTAGTTAAATAAATTAGAGGGTCGTTTTCACCTCCACTAAATCCAGGGCCAGTAAATGTATAATCACTAGTACCATTTGCGCCAAGAACCCACTCAGATGTATTTATTGCTTTATCTAACGCGGCGTTACCTGAAGCTTGGGCGGCACTAGCTACAGTCTGAACAACACCATCAATACCAAGTGCATCGCCAACAAAAATTAATCCGCTGGCATTAGTTGCTAACGAAACATCTAACGTTACGGTAGAACCTGTAAGCGCTCCTCCTCCCGATAAACCACTACCGGCTGCAAGAGTAGCTCCAGCAATAACAGTGTCTCCTGCTGGCAGTTCCGAAAACTGACCGCTTACGATAACTAGTGGTCTACGAGACGCCATAATCGTAAAAATCTAATTGTATTATAGTCAGTCTAGACCAAAAGAACAGGCGGGTCTATTTCCACGCTGAGTTCGGTTGTGCTTAAAGCTTGTCCTACACTAACCATTGCTTGGTAACTGTCGGTGCCGGAAGCGGTAACAGAACCAGACGCTGTAGTGTACCGGGTTACTTGGCCTACGTATTTAGAAAGAAAATAGTACTCACCAGGAACTAGAGAAGTTTCAGCAGAAATATTAGCAGAAGAAACTACGGCTATATCGTCAAGGATTACACTCACCCCGGAGGTTACTCCCGCCGCAGCGGTTGTAATACCGATAGCTCCATAATTAGCAGGAGCGATTCCACTTAAAGCGCTAGCTTTAAAAACTTGCGTACCACTAACATAAACAACCGCGCCTTGGATTAAATTCTCCCCTGCGGTAAAAGCCACGGAAGAAGGAAACGAGGTTGTAACCCCCGCGCCATTTACAAGCCAAACTTGTGTGCCTGCGGGTGTAAACGAAGTATATTTTCGGTTAAAAATAGCTCGATCGGTCATTATTCAATTCGTAGTTTCATACCTAAATTATAGAGCGGAAAAGTTAAATGGTTGGGGGTTCGGGCCAGATAACTTCCCACGGGAAGCCAGCTTGAGCGGTTACATCACGCAGTTCTTGGCGGTAGGTAGCCCATGCTGCTTTGTCTACTGGTGCATCAGGTAGTTGTGTCCAGTCGCAATCGGCTAGGCGCTGATTGCGTTGTTGACGCACTTCAGTTTTTTTAGCGGCAGTGCGTTCGGCAATCTGTTCTGGTGTAGCGGGTGTTACCGTCCATGTCATCTCCCACGTGCTACCTTTTAACGTGGGGTTAATTTGGTTACAATTTTGTGTCGCTGGGTTGTAATCTGGCGCTGGCTTATCGATAACAGGAAATACATTCCATTCGGCTAACGTCTGCTCAGTTGGGTTAGCAGGAAAGCTGGTGTTGGGGTTGTCGCGTCTCAGAGCGCCGATTGAGTATGGAAAGGTCTCGACGGTCTGATTGGGTGCTAGGACGTACATAATTATGTAAAGGGTACAAGACTAGTTTAGCACCTTTGTTAGCTCAATATCCGAGTTGTAACCCAACCATTCTAATCTTTGACAAATTTTGCGTCTTGCATTGTAGCCGTTTACATGGCGGAGCATTCCCAAGTAACTATTGACTGATGCAACCACGTCTGCATTTTTAAAAAATAAAGGGTCTTCTGTTTTTTGCATTAAATTAGAAATTATAGAATTACGCAAATAACGTCGATAAGGTTTAATTATATACCCCACAAAATTAACGCCGTGCTCAATCTTGTTGATTGACGTTTTACGAGGGTGCAGCTTGATTTCTAATTTTTCATGCGCATAATTATCTATTTGTTGGCAAATAATATTTAATTCTTGACCTGAGTAGCCATAGGCAACAATATCATCAACATATCTCCCATAATATTGCAATTTTAATTTGTGTTTTGCATACTGGTCAATTTCATTTAAGTATATATTGGCAAAAAATTGACTTGTTAAATTGCCAATAGGCAACCCTTTATGAGGCAAAGCTGAAAATAAACTTTTATGCTTGGGAACTAAATTTATTAATTCCTGTTTGCTTTTAATTAAGGGATTTGCCTTTATATCTGCCCATAAAATTTTACGACAGACCCATTGATCCCATCTAGTTTTTATTTTACAAAATAAAATTCTTTGTAAAATATTTTTATTTATAGAAACAAAGAAATTTGCAAAATCTACTTTAAGAAAAAAAGCTTCTTTTTGGTAATTATGACTAATTTGTCGCATCATTTTGCTAACGCGATTAGCTCCGTACAATGCACCACGGCCTGGAATACAAGCGTAAGTATCACAAATAAAAGAATTATGAAAACGTTCTCGCCAACGATTGTAAAACACACATTGAACAATGCGATCTCTAAACTCTGAAGCCCATATTTCCCTAGGTCTGGGATGTGTTATTACAAAACAAGACAACCGGCCTGGTTCCCATGTCTGTTCCGCAAGCTCTCTATGTAACTGCATAATATTGCGTTCCAGTTGTTCTTCAAATTTTAAAGCACTCCAAGAATTGCGTTTTTCTTTTCGGCAATCGTAATAGGCATAAAAAACGTCCTCAACTGATGGAGGACGTGAAGTGTCTGGATAATCAACCATTTGCGGAAGGCGCGAACGCGGTTGTTGTTGTTCTTGTTGTTGTTGTCCTGGTTGCCATTGTTGAAGTTCAGTTTCCAAGCGTTAGTGGAAGAGTTCTCCGTGGACGACCAGTGGTTGTCAGCAACAAACAGATAAGCAGAATCTCACACGTGCTGCAATAGAATACTCCATTGCAACATTGGCTTTCGCCTTTTCGTTCCGTAAAACGGTTCTGCTCCCAAATAATAGGACGCTCAAAATAGCCTTAGCTTATTTTGATTCTGCCTTGCGATTATCCGAGGATCGCAGCCATCCTGACGCTTGACGGTTTAGGTCATCCGTCAAAACAACTAGCGATGAAAATGCTGAGACAGATAAAAGTTGCATGTCTTTGCTTAAGCGCAGAAGCAGCTCTATAATCTGTAACCGTTCAAGGATGAGCCGAACAAAGTCGGATCGTGATTCACGGCTAGAGTTGGCTTTGTAAATAAAGACAACAAGCTCAACAGTTTCATCTCTAATCTTAGCACCTAATGAGTACTTAAAATCTTTAGGGTAATGCCTTGTTTGTTTTGTTACTTCACTAAGTAAATCATAAGTTAATTTATATATAGGCAGGTGTTTGTATTGAGCCAAAGCCGGAGAAAGGAAGAAAGGGTTAAAGGGCTAATTTGCGGAAGGCGCGAACGCGGAAGTCGTTGTCCTTGGTGCCGTAGGCCTGGAAGCCATTGCTGAAGTTCAGTCTCCAAGCGATAGTGGAAGAGTACGCCGTGGACGACCAGTGGTAGTCATCAACAAACGCTTCAGAATTACCAGTTTGAAACGCGGTCACAGTAGTTTGAGCTGGAGTGCCAGCCGTATAATTACTACCACGCGCTGGTACTGAATATGCGTTGATGCCAAATGAAGTGTTGTTGTTTGTTGTAGTTGGTTTTAAGTTGTAATATGCAATTTCTAACTCATCACGTGCCGGTAAGTACCAGTCGGTATAACCACCAATGCTTAAACCAGTACAAAATTGTGCTGCTGGGTGACTAGCAATACCAGCCGTTACCATAGCTGCCGTATTTGCCGCACCATCGTATGTGCTGGTGGTGCCTGCTGTTGTCGTGTTGGTGGTTTTCCACTGTTTGTTAGTAGTCACCGTGTAACCCGTACCTGTAGCGCCCGTTGCTGCTGGTGCCACAATTAATGCGTGTGTAGCTACACCATTAGCGGTGTGGCTGATAGCACCTGCAAAAAATCCGCCTTGAAATGATGCGCCTATTGCGGGAAGTACACTACCTCCTGCAGAACCCATCAATAATGCTCGTGAAGTAGGATCCATACGTATTAGGTGGTATAGTTAATCAGGCTCGAAGCTCGCCAGTTTGTACCGCTATCGTCCGTAGAAAAGATAAAGATATGAGTTTTATTTGTGGTCAAAGTTGGTGCGGTAGCAGAAGGCCAGCTAACAGCAGCAGGCCAAGTAATCGTACCAGTTTGGTGGTTAACTTCATAAACAAACGAATAAGCAACGTTTGAAGGAGCTCCTGATATAACTACAGTAGTTGCTCCGCTAAGAGTCGCAGTAAAATAGTTACCTAAACTAGTATTTATGCCGCTACCGTACAAAGAAAGTGGGACTATATTTCCAGCATATTGACCAGAAACCACGCCGCCGGACAATGGTAGTTTTAAAATAGCTGATGCAATTCCGGCGTTACCAGAAGCTTGAGCTGTAGATCCGACAACTAACGCTGCGTTACCAGAAGCTTGAGCTGCGGTTCCAGCAGCAGATGAGTAATAACGATTATCTAGTACATCAAAACCGACTCTTTTGTTTGTGGTACCTGAAGCTTGAACAAACGGAAAATAGTCTCCGCTTGCTAAAACGATAGACGCTGTTAGTTGAGATATCTTTTGGCTTGCCATTTAACTTAAGTTAAGTTGACTCTAGTTGAATTATAGAGTTATCTTCAAGTAATAGATACTCGTTAGACAAAAAAGGTGATGTTTCTAGAAGCATAAATGGAGTTGCAACAGAATCAATGTCTATAAAAACAGGTTTATCTGTTTCAATTTCTACACCAGAAGTAGTTACTACACGTCCTACAGTCGTAAGATAAGCTCCCGCAAGAGCAGTATTTTCGATTTCATTAACAAAACCAGAGTAAGAAGTCAGACTACCAGAAGTTAAAACAGATAAATAACGAGTTTCACCTGGAATTAAATTTGAAAAATTGGAGTATAAGGAGTCGTTATTTACCCTAACTAAGTCCCCTGTTGAAACAGAATCAAGCGCAACGCCAACTAAAGACGCTTGATTTGAATAAACAGCACTGGCTTTAAAAACAACTCCAGAAGGATTAACGTAAACAACATTGCCCGCTGTTACGTTTTCACCTGCTATAAAAGAAATAAGTGCCATATTACAGTCTCGTGGATAATTTAAGTTTAACCTTTTCCTTGGCCACGGAGAAGTTTTTTATTATTTTTATTTGGTCGAGAATGTTTACCTTGTCCAATAGAAGTTACTTTAGGCTTTGAAACAATTGTAGAGGATGCTGTTTTTAGTTTTGACATAGTAAGTTACAGATTATATAGAAACCCATGTAGTTCCGTTCCAAACCAGTAATTGGTTGGTAGACGAATTAAACCAACCGGCTCCATTGGTACTGGCAGTAGGTGCGCTAGGAGTATATGCAAAACTTCGTGTAGGTCCGGTTTCATACCAACCAGAACTAGAAGCGTCATACACAAACAGGTTACCCACCAGCGTGTTGTACCATAACGAACCGTCTTTAGGCGGTGCATTAAAACCAGTGCCGGATGGAGGTTCTTCACTCTTAATTGCAAGCGCCTCGGCGTTTGTCTGGTACCAATCTGGGTTGGAAATTCCATTTCCGCTGGCATAAACAAACAATCGTCCTTCGTTCGTATCAAACCACAAGGCACCAGCAGCGTAACCTGCTCCTGGACTACCTGAAACTGTAACAGAGACAGTCCCAGAACTACTAGAACTACCGCTAACACTAGCAACTGTACCGCTAACTATTACCGCATTGCCGCTGTATAAAACAGTATTGTTTCCCGTGCCAAAAATGTGACCAGAGACTGAGTTCTGAAACACATTATCATAATTAATATTAAAATTTGTACCGTTTACCAGATAAAGACCAGAACCTGCGGTGTAAGTGATACCTGAAGCGGATGCCACAGTGGAATTAATTACTGTTGCTGACCCGCTTGCTGTGAAATAAATTCCAGAACCAGCTTGTATCTGGGTTCCACCGCCACCGCCGCCAGAAACTCCGCTAATTGTCAGATTTAAATCTTCTAAAACTTGAACCACACCGTCAAAGTTCGCTGCGTAACCGCTGGGATCTATTGTAAAACTTACAGTTCCCACACCGCTGACCGTGTAAATAATTTCTGTTACAGCCTCAATTATACCCCGGAAATTCGCTTCGTGAAGGGCCTTTCTAGAAGGGTAGTGGATACACGCCGCCATCGTATATTTACCCGAGAATACTCTAGTTTAGACACTACCTTCGTATTCTAAGGATTTTACCTCTTCTTGAGACTATATAAATCAACCGGATGTTTAAAACCTTCTTCAGCAATCATCCAAGCTGGAATATTTAAAATTTCAGCTTGACGTTTGCACTCTTCCCAAAAAGATAAATCAGGAGCTGCTTGCTTTTCTAAAACAGCAGAAGGCACTACGACCATGGTTTGCTCTAGAAATGAAGTGGATAACTACATACTAACAGGGAATGTAAAGATATGTCAAATATTTGGTAGGCCACGGTTGATTTTGAGTCATACTAAAATTAAAAAACCTTGCTGGAACTAGAAATTAGTCTTGAATTGCGCTTTAAATGAAATCTTTAAATATATTTAAAAATTAAATTAGTAAAACTACTTTTAAATGCGACTTTGCCCGCAAGTAAAAAGTCTTTAAATAAACGTATCACCTAGCAATTTCCGACTCGGAACGAAATAGTAAAAAAGAAGTTTAAATTCTATGTCGGACCCAGAAACACTATGCTATGGTGAGGCACACACCTCACTGTGAGCATGGCCTACCTGGATTCCTACGTTGCCGTCTTTGGGCTAATTGTCCGCACTCCGCCGGACCCGCCAGAAGGGCCTGTCTTAAAAGAATACGATTTAGACTCATTTAGAGTCGTTGAACAGGCCAAAACAGCCACGCTGCACTGCAAATGCAGACGTAGCGACCCCTTCACTCTCTCCCTTGCGGATCTGTCGCGGATCCACCCTGTAAGGGGCTTCTATGCTTGTCCAACGTGCTTACAAGAGCTTCACTCGGCGCGTACGGTCGCTCAAAAAGTTGCTGTCTGGTTACGACAGAACAACCCGTCCATAACACCTTTAAAGCACCTATTTCTCCCCAATAACTTGACCCGCTTTATGGATCCAGAATCCAGATTGGCTACGAGACCGCGCCGGTTTATTTACAGCAGCTATTACGATGTCGATTTAAGTTCTAAAGAAAACATTATTTCTACTTGTGACGAGCCTCACTGTGTAAACCCTTTACATTGTCAGATTGCTAACAGCCCTGCTACTAAGATCACATCACAAATGGTGGAGGACACCGCAAAGTGGATACAAAGAGGTATATCAAACAAAACCCTTCAGGAACTCATAGAGATAAAGTACAGAGTCTCTTTAAGTATGCGCAGCATAAACAACATAAAGCGATCAGCGATCTTGTTAATCGAAACGCAGACTTGTTGTACGTGCTAGTGTACCAGCGGGTAATGTCCGCTAATGAACTTATTCAATTCTTAGGGTTCCCAAAAGCTAGAGTTTTTAGAGGTCTCAAAGAACTTAAAAATTGCAATCTTGTAATTCAGGTAAACTTTGAAATCCATACGCTCTACGCTATAAACGGCCATTATTTTAACTTTATTAAAACCTTACTTCGATACGATGAGCTATCCGGAATCTAAGCCTTGCCTCTGGAACGAAAAATACGTCATTGAAAACTTGCCTTCTTGGTTGTACTCTGACAATCAAGAACCAAATTCGGCGATGGAGTGTAAAGCTAAAATATCAGCTTTGCAATACACCATTCAAGACATTGACTTACAGATTGAGATTCGTGAACTTGAGTTAAAAAATGGTCTTAGTCGCCACGGATCGTCTTTTGAGTTTGAAAAGTGGAAAGCACAAGCACTTAGGGCCAAACAAACGCACACCTATTTGCTTAATGCGTATAGCTACTGGCTGCTACTAAACGAAAAAGATACTTCGATTCTTAATACTTCTGAAATACTCAGAAAACTAATAAAACTCTTAATAGAAGAACCCAAGGATTTTACCGCGCAACTAGAGGAACTGCTGTAAACTATGACTGCCGGTTATTGAAAGAAGGGTCTTTAACCGGTAACGTGGAGGTGCTAGGACTTTTCACCCTTTCGGCCTAGCAGTAATCGATCTCTTGTGCCTGGTACCAGGTGCCGGAGCGACCTCCCATTTATTTTAAAAAAATCATGTACGGAATTAAAGAAAAACTAACGTCTTCATTACCAATCAAAGAACTTCTTGAAGTTTTTCGGAGCATCGACACTTCCCTACAAGTGTTGTCAAACACAAAATCTGGAAATGTAACCACGGCATTTATCAACAAAAAAGCTATCGCTGAACGAATGGGTGTTAACCCTGTAACAATAGATAAACTAATTCACCAAGGTATTACTTCAAAAGGAAAATCTGGCTTAGTTGAAGGAAGGCACTACTGTAAAATAGATCCGACGGAAAACAATACCAGTAATTTCCTCTATGACTCTGCTAAAGTCCTAGCAGACGCTTGGAAGTCTTTCCAAAACTATGATTAATCTCGGAGAAAAAGCAAAAAAACTAGCTGCCTCTTTGTTCGGAGTCAACGAAGTTAAGAATCGTATTGCAAAAAATACGATGAAGCTCTTGGTAAACGACATTGCAACCCTTAACTCACAGTTTGCTGAGGCAAAGGGGGAAGGAGCTTTGTTTTTTAACCCAAGTAAGCCAAATCAAAGTCAGTACCTAACTCTTAAAGAGATTCAGAATGATATCTCGTTAGCTGAGGAAGTATACGATGTTTCCACAGCAGAATTCTTAAAGAAACTCATGAATATGGTGCAAAAAGAAGATGTGAAGAAAAGTCCAGTTGTAGTGATGGTCAATTACACAGGTTTGTCCGCTCATAGGTTAGATTTAGAAAGTCTTGATGAACGCATCGATACTTTGATAAATGCCGTTAGCTGACAGGGATTTTGTTTCACCTCCAGAAATAATTGGTGTAACTACCTCTTTTTTTGACGGTCAAATAGAGTTAGACCCTGCTTCTAGCGATACAGCTAATCAATTGGTGTGCGCAAACAAGTATTTTACGCACGACCATAACGGACTAAAGCAAACCTGGAAAGCAAAAAACATATATCTTTATCCACCTAGAGATTTTTTATTTAGCAGCGAACAACCAACAGATACAAATGTATTCTTTAAAAAAAGAAGGTTTGTTAAGTCTGCTCAAAGAATCTGGTTAGAGGAATGTTTAAAAAAATACAGAAAAAACGAATTTGACGAAGCTATTGTTTTTTTAACTTCCACAGAAGTTGCGTTGCTTGTTACGCAACGTTTAGATATAGATATGCCTATATGTATCCTAAATAAAAGACCAGAACTTTATATAGATGCTCCTGGACTACCTAAATTATTAAACACAAAATGTTTTGGTTTTATATTTTATTTTCCACGATTGATAAACCCTAAAAACAGAATTACAGAGTTTATTGATTTGTATAGTGATCTTGGCCGTGTATATTGTTAAAGTTTTCTTTGGTATTAAAAGAATCGTCGGGGCCATAACGATCGCCTACGCCAAAACCTAACCCTACAGGGCCACTCAAAGAAGCATACCTTAGATTTTTACGCTTTAAATCTCTTTTTTCTTCTGTCTCAGAAGTTTGCCAGATTTTTCCCGCAATTCGTAAAGGTAGATATTTATCTAACCTTTTTCCGTACTTTTGTAAAGGTTTTACACCAGCATATTCAACTCGGCTTTCATGTAAAGAAGGTCGAATGTGGTTAAACATTGTATTTGTAGAGTCCTTGCATGGACCCCACATCTGAACGTTGAGTTGGAGGGGCAGCAGCCATCCTCATAAAATAAGGATTATATAAGTTTGAAAAAGCTTGACTTCCTTGGACACTTTGAAATGCTTGGATTGGAGCAGATAGAGTTCCATATAAACGAGTAGCTCCACGCTCGCTGGTACCTCCGATTAAATTCGAACCTCCTTTTGTTGTATTTCGCAAATTTGTTACGTTTGCGCCTGCTAAGTTAGCTAAATTTTGAGTTGCTGTTTGACTTGTATCTACCGCAGCTTGCGCATATTTTTGCCCTTGAGTTCCTATACGTTGAGCACTAGCTTCTGCCGCAGTAGCAATAGAAGAATTAACATCACCCATACGTTTTATAACTGCGGTCCCATAATCTTGCATCTGACCGCCAATGGCGCCCATAGCATTTCTATAAGAAGGAGACGATAAAAGCTTAGGCTCAAAATTCTTTATAGAAGCTTCGTGTTTTGCAACAGCAGCTTCTATTGTAGATTTAAAGAAATCTCTAAACTTTTTAGATAAGTCTGAAGTTTTAGTGCCGGTTAAAGTATCTATGCCCCCGAGGACACCTGCTTGTCTAGCTGTGTAATCTTGCTCGCGACCTTCTGCTGCACCTTTAGTTGCAGCTTGCGCATTCATCGCAAGAATAGCACCTATATTCGTAGCACGTCCGTCAGCCATTATCCAAAAATAGGAAGACCTTTCCCAATTCTATCACGAATAAGATCTTTAATCTTCATAACCTCTGCATCTGCTGAAGTAGAACCCTTATTAAAGAAATCCATAGAGATGTGAGCCCCCGTAGTGGATCCAGTTCGCCCTTGAGTTCCTATGTACGTGCCTGGTGTTATTACATCTCCTGGCTTAAGATTCTGGTTTAATTCATCAAAATGCGCAATTAATGTATCTGCTACTTTTCCTTGAGGTGTTTTAAACCTAAGCTCGACATAATTTCCGTAACCACGTGCGGTGGCTCCTTTCTCTAAATTAAACTCTCTGGGATCTTTAACTACTTTTAAAACTTCTGCTTGAAAAGGAGCTACAAATTTTGCTCCTCTTTTACCTCCCTCAATAACAAAATCCATACCTTTTCCCCCAGTATCGTTCGGATTTGTTATAGAAACTCCTGTATAAGCAACACCTTGTGATGGTTTTGCTGCAGTTTCAATATTTTTACCTGCGTTTTGAGCAAGATTACCTTGTCGCATGTTATTAACAAGTTGTTCTAAGTCAGAAGCAGCTTGGTTGTATCCTTGCTCTGCTTTTGCAACATTTAAATAACTGTTAACTAAATCAATAGGATCCTTCATAGGCGTTGTTTTGACCATAGCACTCATAGCTTGAGATCTATATATTTCTGCGGCGTCTTGATTACGAGGGTCTTCACTGTCTTCTAACTCGGAGGCTAGTTGCAGCAAAGAAGAAGCCTGTAAATACTCATTCGGGGCATCCGTTTTTACAGCCGTAGAAGCAATTAAATTTTTAGAGATTGTTTCGTTTAATGCTTCATTGAAGTCAAAAGGTTTAACTTTAAAAGGAGTTGTCTCTGCATTTGCATTTGCATTTGTTTGCTGATTAGGTACTTCGGCTTTAGCACCAAAACTAGGTAGATCTCCTAACACACGTCTAGCGTTCTCATAAAGATCGCCACCTTGCCGAAAACGTTTTGCTGCACTAGAAACAGAAGTACCAAAAGAATCTTCCTTACCTAACGAAACATTAGGATTACCTCCTAAAACTGTTGCGTAAGCACGTTCAATCCCCATACCTGGCTTATAACCTCTGTCCAAAAGAAATTGAACAGCACTCGGCATCTGCTCCGCACGAGTATATTTACCAATACGAGAGGGATTTAAGTATTTCGCTCTCTCCCCCGGTCCGAATTGGATCATCCCATAGTGTTTTCCTCCCTCACCACCCCAAATATTGGGGTCCATATTGGTTCCTGACTCTAAGGAAAGAAACCCTCCTAATTCGTATGGATTAAGTTTTAATTTTTGTGCAGCCTCAAATATCGCTGCACGATCAGCTGGAGGTAAAGATCCAATGCGAGGGTTTGGCATAATTATCAGAGTTTCATCTAACCCAGTTTGATTCGGCCTTGAGACCCGGTGCAAATACGGCTTGGACAGACGTAATTAAGCTGAAAGTAACTGCAAGGTGGCGAACAAAGCTAGGACAAAGAGTCATCAAATTAAAGCAACAACACTGGCTCCCACAAATCAAAAGATTTTTGTCCAGTTGGCTTGGGCTTACATGAGGAGCAACGCCAAGAATAAATTTAACTTCGATATTACTTTAGCTAAACAAACAATAACTATAAAAAGTATTAATTTTCGACTGAAGTCACATCGTCATCAAACAAATCTATATTCGTATCCACAGCGATTCCGGCGTCATCCATTACAGAAAGATAAGCCCGTTCACGGCAAATAAGTCGGTAAATAATATTCCAAAAAAACTGATCTCTTTCTCTGTTCTTAAGGGAATGAGCTTTATTGCGGATACGAGTCAGCGTAAATTCGTCCTCAAGCGTCAAGCCGCAGTGGACTCTTTTTTGTCCTTCAGCACAGTCTCCATTCATCGGCCTGCTACAGGTGCCTTAATTGTAGCTAAATCCAAACCTTTTCGAATTTCAGAAACCCGAAGATTAAACTACCAGTTTCGGCAGCTCCAAAAACCCGCTGTTAGTTTGCTCTTGGGCTCATCACAGTTATGACGCGCACGAAAATTACGCCTTCGCTCAGGATCGTCACGTTTAATTTCCATATTTGCGTCGCCAAATCTAACTAAGCGAACTTGATCACCCTCTTTGGCTGCCACGGCAAACTTTTTTCCTCCCTGTTTATCCCGTTTAGGTTTGTTATACCCTTGAAAAATTTCCCCTGCCAGTCGAATTGTCATCTGAGCTGAATATCTTTTCAAATTATAGAAAATTTAAAGGCAATCAAAAAAATTCACAAACATTAAATTCGTCTAAGGGTCAAAAACTTGTGTTGCGCACAGAGCTAACTAGGCTAACATAAGCTCGTCTGATTCTTTCTTGCATACAAGCTGTATGGACGCCAAAACTTTGTTGACCATTGCGGAAACTGCGAAATTACTTAACTGTAGTTCGGGCTTTGTTCGTAAACGTATTGCTCTGTCAGAATCCAATCAGAACGGAGGCTGGCCTAAGTCTGTGTACATCAATCTGCAACCAAACGGAGCTAAATCGCTGTACCGCGTCAACAAAGAAGCACTAGAGTCCTTCCTCCAAGACTCTAAAGAGGAAGCTACAGTAGAAGAATCCGGTCTAGAAGCCTGTTCTTTAGCTTCTTTCTGATATGACTTACTCGGATTCCTTCACCCAAACACAAATGCAACCCACGATCGCAATGGATTCCGAGCAAGAGTCGATTCAGCCAGAAATCGAGCAACCAAAGACAACAGTACAAGGCATGGTCGAGATTTTAATTGACTATGCCTCGTACTTACACCAGCTTTACACCCAGTCTCATTTAATTCACTTAAATATCGAAGGACCTCTATTTTTTCCAATCCATGATTTTTTAAAGGAACAGTACGAAGCTCATATCGTACATTTTGACAAAACCTCAGAGTTTGTTAGAACATTAGACTACTTAATGCCTATGTGCCAACGTGGACTACTACAGGCCCATAAAGGATTTAAACATGTTAAAGATTACGACACACGCAATATGCTCACTACCTATTTAAAAAATTTAGAAGACGCTGGAATGGCGGCAAAAGATGTATTGGAATATGCCCGAGATCTCGGAGCGATTGATGTTGAAAACTATATGGCGGAACTTGCGGGAGATATGTTTAAAGCAGCGTGGATGCTTAAGTCGACACTAAGGTCTAAGTAAAGGCCCAACCATTGAGGGCGCGAACAAACAAGCCACTAGGTGTGGCCCCAGAGCTTTGCACTTGGTAAATAAGAGTCCCAGACGAATAACTGGTGGGACTAGGTAGTCCGCTTAGTAAGACTAAAACTGAAGGTGCCCCTTCAGAAGTAACCACGCCGCTAGCAAGCACTGCTCCACTGGCTAGAAGTGCAGTGTTTGCTGTAATAGAGCCACTGGCTAAAATACAACCACTGGCTAGAAGTGCAGTGTTTGCTGTAATAGAGCCACTGGCTAAAATACAACCACTGGCTAGAAGTGCAGTGTTTGCTGTAATAGAGCCACTGGCTAAAATACAACCACTGGCTAGAAGTGAGGTATTAGATGTTAATGCTCCGCTGGCTATTGTACTTGAATTAGCTTGATTAGCATTGGTAGCTGTATCGGAAAGACCAGCATATATTTTATTCCAGGAAGAACCATTCCAGACTTTTAAGTAATAGTTACCTGCGTTTGAATCCGTCCACAACTCACCGATTGAGTTTCCCGGTAAACCCACGGGCACTGCGTTTGGTGCCGTAGTCCCATATGGAGTAGGCCCAATTTTAATAATATTTCCAACAGAATCTTCAAAATAAACTCCAGGGTCGGCGGCACCAAAGTTTATAGCTAGCTCACCATTGACAAGAATATTTCCGCTAGGTCTATCGGAAGAGTTACCGGATCTCTTAGATAAGATTGTAACTGGCGTTGAAGTCATTTTAGTAAGTTCCTCCGTTTATAAACGATGGGGGAGAACCAGGAGGTACTAGGTTACCATTATTATACTGACCCCCATCTAAACTATCCAAAGAACTAGTCACAATAACCGCATTAGCGTATGTTCCTCCGTCATAAGTTTCTTGAGGTAAAGTAGCAGGGTTCAAAGGATTAAATTCGTCAATTGTAAATAATTCAAAATTTGTATCTTGTAGTTCAGTAAGATCATCTAATTGACCAAAGTTTAACGTTTTGGCAATCATATTATATTTATCAGAATAAAGTAAATGCTTAGGTAACCCACTTAAGGAAGGACTATAACGTTGCCACCAAACAAGATCTTCCTCTCGCTTCAAATAGCTCATTTGTTTTTTTAAATCAATCTCAAATTTTTCACGGTAGTACTCGTTCATCGGTTCATCATTTGGTTGAGGTAACCGAAACGATGTAACATCCGGCAGATTAAATCTTCTTTGCATATCCCAGAAAGAAGCGTATATGTGTTTACACCATTTAGGCTGAAAATAAAATAAAAATGGATCAGAATAATTAGCTGTATCTGAGTACACAGGAGCGGTATAAATTTTATTTAAATAAATAAAACCAAAGGTCCTCACATAACCAGGATAATCAGCGGAAGATGCTTGTCGAGTAGGAGCATTTGGACCTGCATCAAAATAACCAGGATCTATGTTGAGTACTTTTGTATAAGGGTATCGTTGTTTCAAAGAAAGGTTATAGAAATTAAATCCTTCCCTATTTAAAAAATCTTGACACGAACACTGAACTCGTATTTCAGTGGTTAAGAATTCCCCAACGGCAGGAGGCCCAGTAGCAGGAACAACAATTGTATTGGCGTCTACCACGGACCAACTTGCGTTATCTGAAAATGAAAGAAATAAAGTGTTAAAGTCTGGATTTATACTCGGAGTAGTTACTACTCCGTTAAAACCTACTGCTACAACTGTGTAGTTGTTGTATCCAAACTCTTTTTCGCTACCATCCGCTCTAAATCTATTGGATAATACTTCTCCAGCAAAATAAGAAATAGGAGAACCAAATTTTTGACTTAAAACAACGGCATAAGTCGTATCGTTATATTGAGTTACAGATTGAACTGAGATACCAAAGTCCAAAAAGTTAAAAGTATCCCGTGGGCGAATACCCACCATGTGCATTCTGGTATCGGCACGGCGCGTTGGATATACAAAGAATAGACCGGGTATGTAACCTCCTACACCAGCAGTGCCTGAGACGTAATATTTAAAAGATGAATAAACTAGACCGCTGTACGCACCTTGTGCATACATACTAAGTTCGTAGCCACGGCGCCAACGAACCCAAAGGGAAGCATAATCATAGTCGCTTAAAATACTAAAATCTTTTGTACCAACTGCAGGTCTGAACCTACGTTCAAAAGGTAATGGATTTATAAGTTGAGATTTATTGTCAGCCCCAGCAATGTTTGAAATAGACTCAAAAGAGCCAAGTGATTTTTGGTTCTTAAAGGAAAAACTGTCAGAACCTTTTTTGCGAGACACGGATCAATAGAACCCACCTTGCGCAAAGACAGTGATACCAGAGGGGCTTAGGCCACCGGAAACTGCAGCTGGGCCATTACCTGTGTAACCTACACAAAGAATGTATCCTTTTTCAAGATAAAGCCCTTCACCTTTGCCTACTTCAATAGGGCGAATAAGAGATGTATCGCCAACACCAGGCACAGGAGCATTTATAGCGGGTAGCTCTATTCTTTGAATACTTCCTTCGGTGGAACCGCTGAGTCCAATTTCAACTTTTGACAACATCAAAGCTGTTGAAGTTGAAGGTGCTGATTGATTTGGAGCGTATATATAAAAAATTAATTCACAGCTTCGAATACCTCCTCTATCTGGATAACCTTCATTGCTAACTAAAAAAATGTCTTCAACTAAAGCAGCATCTTCTGTAGGCAAATCACCCACGCGGACAAGTTGAACTAGATTCGCAAACGAAGGGTTTGTTGGATCTACAGTTGATGTGCCGCTATTGATTTTAGCCCCTCTTAAAAAAGGGCGATCAATAAGGCAGGGTTGCTTGTTTGTGGAAGTAGAAGCCATTTAAAACTCCGAATGCCCTGCACAACTATTGGGTTTGGTTAAAGTCTAGCGCGTATTCTTTAGTCTATAGACGAGCCAGTAGAAGCTGAGCTTAAGTAGTCGCCCATGTTCTTGTTGAACAACCCGGCAAAAACAGCAGCTAATCCGGCAGTATTTGATTTAGGGTTATTTAGATAATCAGTTAAGAGGTCCCCACTCATACGTTGCCTCGATTTTGCTAGTAACTCTTTAGAGTAACCAGTTGGGCTACCCTTAGTAGCTCCGATAACGTCTCCGGCAACTCCAAGACCCATACCTATAGCCGAAAGCCAATCAAAATCCTTAGGTTTGTTTTTATCAATACTATATTTAGACGTATCGACTCCACTTCCTTTAACGAACGCTAAATCGACATCTGAGGGACTAGACCCATAAAAACTCGGCGAAGACGCAACTCCAAAGGTTGCTGGATCAATCGGTTGAAAACCGCCAGAAAAATCAAAATCATTAAAGGGCATGACTACTCTCCTGGTTTAATTGCCGAGTAAGGAAGGATCCATTGACATTTTACCTAATTTAAGCTCCATAGCCCTTTTTAACATCTCGTCTGAAATCTGAGCCGTTGCTTCCGCACGTTCAGGTGCTTGATCTATAAATTGTTCGGCTGTTTGCAAAGTTTGTTGAACAAGAGGTTGAGTAGCGTCGGCTAACTCAGTAGCTTCTTGACTTCCAGAAACATAAGCGTTAGCGTTAAAGTGACTGTTAGCCACAGCATTTCGAGCCAAGTTAGCTCCCATAGGGGAGTTAACCATTGTTCCTTCTACGTTACTTGCCGATTGTTGATTTACTGGGTCACTAGATGATAACTCTCTAGGAGAAGGAAAATCAGAGCGATTATTTAAATTCTGTTCTAACTGTTTGTTATAAACAGCAAGAGCAAGTCCTGGGTTTGACTCCGCCCACACGGCTAAATCGCGAGTAGCAGGATCTTGCGGTGAGTAACCTAAATTTTTCAAAATTTCAGGTAATAAAACTTTACCTGCAGCTTGCTGTGCTTGCATAGTCAGCACATAATCGCGTTGCTCATTTGTTATTCCTTTTGGAGCGCCTTGTTTGGCGTATTGCTGTTTTTGTTCGTTAACAGCTTGCTCTCGTGCTCCGCTAAGCATTAATTTTGGCGTACCCATTAAAGGATTACCTGCCATAAAACTTGGAGAATCCGACATTGCTTGAGCGGAAGCCACGCTGTTAAGTACGCTTTCTAGATCCGCTGCTTTTAGCCCAGAGGTAAGAGAACCTAAATCGCGAGTTTGTACACCACCTGTGGCGGTAGCTAGATCCATCGCTGTTGGACTAAGACGATTAGCGTCATCTACAAAAAATTTAGTGAAAGCAGCGGATGCGGGTGTCATGGTGTTATCGGTAGGAGTAGTTTGAGGGAGGGGAGATCGATCAGGTCTGTTATTACCGGGAGGGATATATTGAGGAAGAAGATCTCGATCAGGTCTGTTATTATCGGGAGGGTTGTCTTGGGGAAGGCGAGTTCGAGCAGGTATAAATGTATTTAGAGGTGGGTTTATTGCACGTCCTGTTTTGTTGTCATATTCAATACCTCCGACTGTATAATTTTTTCCAATTTTATCTTCTTTTCTTTTTTCTACTAAATTTTGTAGTTCTCCTACTATTAAAGGTAAAATCGAAGTGGGACCTCCTGTAAAGTTTTGTGCCGCACTGTATGCGCCTGCGTAAGGGGGGAAAGAAAGAAGTCCTCCTAATTGATTTCGCTGTACAGACCCTAGGTATGATGACCTTGCTGCGCCCAATAAACCTGCCCCTACCATAGCACGGGTGCCCACAGCGCCAGCGATATTGCGCAAGTCCATTATAGAAGGAGAAGATCCTCCTCCTGTAAGTGCAGGTGGAATACTAGGCGCTCTGAACCTCTGAGAACCAATTCTGTCATCAAAAAGACCTAACTGACCTGGTGAAACAGGATTAGGACGAAAAGAAGGCGGAATTGGTGTACGACCTTGATTTACAGGTACTGGGTCCGAACCCATAAAAGGCTTCCTGTTCCCAGAAAAATTTTGCGCATTTCCACTTCTAGTTAAGAGAGAACCTTGCCTAATTCCTTGCGAGAAAAGTTCTAAAGCTTGGCGTAAGTTAGGTTCCACGTAAAAGCGGGGCTACTTCTTGTTTAAATATAGCGCTCACCTCCATTTAGTGTAAAAGTAAATCCTGTCGGCCCTTGCTGTATCAGGAGGACCGGGTATAGCTTGAATAAACTCTCCGCCACTACGTTCATAACGGTAACGAGCTGTAACAGGGTCTTTATAGTTAGGAACATAAAGCATATGGGCTAAACGATCACACTCAAATTGGTAATTCTCTCTCCAGATTCTTGAGGTTTCCCTTTTATCTTGGATATTAATCGAACGACTAACATCACCGAAAATTGTTTCTTGACGGCTGGTTGCTCGTCCAGTAGCCAGCTCAGTTAAGCGCTCGGCTTCTTCACAACGTTCAATTTGACCAACAATTTTGTCGTAATAGAACTCAGAAGGAATACTACTTGTAGCTTCTAAAAGTCGGGCGTAGTCACCGGCAGGCACTGTGGCAATATTGTATCCAAGGTGATATGCACAACGACTAAAGTTAAAATCATCAAGTCTATAACCAAATGTCTGCGCAGGGTTACGGGTAAGTTGATTAACAGCAGCATAAATTATTTCTCTTTTAGTCGCATCGGTGGTTGTTGCTTGAAAAACAACACCTTGTTGCGCTAAATAGCTTTGAATCTGCTCAAGTTCTTGTTGAGAGAATTGAGACACTTTATTTAAGCACTAGATAAACTTATTCTACCTGATTTACAAAATAAAAATTTAAATTATTCTACGTAGACGACACCAGCAGCAAGAACCTCGTCCCAATCAACACGAGTGATGGCTTTTAGCTGTTCTAACTTTGTAAAACGCTCTCCGGGCATAGATTGTTGTAACTCTTTAATTTCCACAGCGGTTTTTATCCCTACTCCTTTAAGAACCTGCGTTAACCGCTCGGGAGTGGCACCATTTATGTTGATTCGGTTCTCAAAAGGGATTTCTGGCTGAATAATTTGACGGCCACGGCGTTTTAAGGCGGGTTTTGCGTCCTTTTTGTCTTCGCTACCTTCTACAATCTCAATTTGGCCTTTATGAGCGAAAAATACCTTTCCTGTCGTGGTTGAGCGGACCATTTTGTACTCACCTTCATCGTGCTCACTCAAAATTTCAACTTTAACTCCACTTGGTTTGTACAAAACGTCTTGAACTGAGATAGCGGTCATTATGTAAGCAGTGTCTACGAATAGTTTACTAACAAATTTCAATTTCAGTTGTCATATTGCCATGCATAAAAAAACCCCTCCGAAGAGGGGTCTTGTATTTACCTTTAACTAGATCAGGAAGGAACAGTAGAGGTGTAAACGTTGGACTCAATGAGACCAGCAGGCTGAAGAGCCAGATCATCGCGATCGGGAGCTTCATCTGACAAGAACCAACACACCTCACAGATACCCAGAGCTTTGTTTTTGCCCCGAAGTTGTCCGTTAGTAGCGCGAGGATCGAACACACCGGATGCTTGTGCAAGACCAGAAGCGGCAACACCGCCGAGGTTAGCCACAGCAAACAATTTGTACTGAGTTTCGGAACCAGTCCGGTACAAATTGTTGGTGTTAAACACGTTATTCGTGTTGTATGAACCGTTTGCAATCCGGCTGCTGCTACCAGCGAGGGTAACGAAGAATCCGGAAGCAGAAGGTGTCGTGTTGAGGCCAACACCCACAGCAGGACCGAGGCCCAATGTAGGAGTGGCAACACCGCCACCAACACCGCTGCTGATAACGTCGCCGCCGTCAACACGGAGAGACAAACGATAAACATAAGCACCAGAAGGCACTTTGATACCGTCAGTAATATCAGCGCGAACATCTTTGTAAGCATCCGGTGAAGGAATGATTACATTGGCGTTCAAGAAGGGACTGTTAGCTCCGTTTAGACCAGAGCTGTAAGCCTGAGTGTAATACTCCAGTTGGCTATTGGTGCCCAAAGCTTGGAACGACAGGTCGACGTAACCAATAGCTTGTTGAGCAACCCAACCTGGAGTAAACACCACACCGACGGGACCACCAACAGGTTGGTTGGAGTAGGTGGTTTCCGTGTCGTTCGCATTACGGAACTGGAACGTCTTTTCGTCGTGCCAGTAACGTAGAACGTTTGTATAGTTTCCAGGATAGATTTTGGAAACTTGAAGCTGGTTAGCGTTAGTTGTCATTTTTAGTTACCTCCTCAAACGTTGAACGAGTAGGCAACAGTAACGAAGTCAGCGTTTAGAAGCTCGAAACCTGCGTACAGGCTCCAGATCATCATGATGAAACGGCTGAAATCGTCGTTGTTGTTAAGCAGCACTTGAGCATTGTTACCGCCGATACCGACGCCAACACTCTGAGGGCCGAAGAACATACCGATAGCACTGTCGTACGTAGTCGAAGTACCACCGATAGTTGCCGTGGCGGTTTGGGAAGGCATGTTGGTGGATTCGAAGAATCGCACACCTTCAAACACAAAGCCGGTAGGCATGATGGGTTCGCCAGCCACGAAGGAGGCTTGCCCAAAACCCTGACCCATGTAGATAGCAGCGTTAGGCTGCATAGCAGACATGAGTGGGTTGATCTGACCGTTGCCGGGGTAGCGAGCCACTTCGCGGAAATCGCTGTTCTGACGCAGGTGCATCAGGAACGTGGGGTCGCAAACGCAACGATAGAAACCGTCTTGGTAGGTGGGGGTGTTCCGCTTACGCAGAGACTTCACCACGCGGAGAAGGTCATCCTTAACGTCAAACTTGGCTTGTTCTGAGTTGGTGTAGGTTAAAGAACCAACAGCCAAATTACCGGGGTAGTAGTAACCACCTTGGGTATCAGAAGATTGACCTTTAGATACAGCTTTCAGGAGTTCATTAATGAACACCCGATCGCGCCAACGACGATAGTCGTCTAGCAGGGTCAAAGAACCAATTGATTGGTGGAAAGCAGTGAGATTACCGGTATCCAACAGCAAACGTTGGGCAGTAATTAGTGTCTCACGTGCAATCTTAAATGTACTAGCTTGTGTTGGATCACTAGGGTCGGCAGGACCGGTGTCACATTGTTACCCTAAAGGCTCTTTATCCTTTAGTTCTTACGGTTTACCATCCCGTAAGGTCAGACTATATCATCACCCATGATTAAATCGTTTGGGTGCGGGGCACTCGTGTCACCTTATCGGCTTCAAAGAGATACTTCTCTCGGTCAGCCTCGGTGTTAGTCGTTGAACCTTCCAATCATTTCTGATTGGCTTGGCTGCTGATTACCGGACCAGTATAAGTACAAAATGTACTGGTTGGAGGGCTTCCAGCAATTCACCCCGTTATTCAATGCGGATTACGCCGCAAGGGAGCTACACGTTAACTCACGAAGAGTAACCAACACTTTATCCTTCACGATATTGCGGCTGCTAGCAGTACCGATGGTCTGCTCTGCAGTACGCTCACGTGACTCTTTGCTTCCAGGGTTTCCCCAGAATCTGTAACGATCAAGCTGCACGGTTTGACCGGGTTGTTTTGCTGTTTTACACTCAGTCTAGAGTGCTGTAAGGCTCTTTATCCTCACACACTACCTTAAGGGCGGTAGTGACAAGACTATATCATCACCCACAGCGTTATCTGTTTGGGTGCTCCGCGCTCGTGTCACCTTATTGGCTTCAAAGAGATACTTCTCTCGGTCAGCCTCGGTGTTAGTCGTTGAACCTTCCAATCATTTCTGATTGGCTTGGCTGCTGATTGACCTCCCTTACGGGTCCGGCTTTCCAGCAATTCACGGAGTTATTCGACCAGGATTTCGCCTGGAAGTTCCCTAGCTCACAATAAGCTCAGAAGTCATGAACAACCACGGGTTCCGCAGCCATCTCTACAACGTACGCAGGATGCGGACGGTAGAGCTCTGCACCGAGCAGCTTCGGAAAATCATTGTCGACGAACAAAGCGCCAACCTCCGAAAAACTACTCCTTTATTTTAAGTCGTTTAAACAAAGTTGGTATGCTGTTTGTCGCATTAATAGCGTTATTTACTTTTTTTGTTTACCTTAAATAAATCTATATATTCTTCTGATTGCTTACATTTACAGAAGGACTAAACCGATGAGGTAACGCACGAATGCCTTCTCCCGTAATTCCATAAATAGACCCGAGATTAAAAGCGTAACGTGAGGACCTACCGCGATAGATGTAACGAGTTGGAGCTCCCATTAAACCGGGAACTTGAGCGTAAATAGTTTCAGTCAAAGTCTGACAATATACGGGAGGATTGTACCGCCATTCCGCTCTTGTTACTTCTGTAGCACCAGGTGTCGCTGTGGTAGTTAAAAGGGTACCCATTTGACGTGGGTGAGCCACGCCGCCGCCAGTGGTTCCTTCAGCTGACGTATTTCCCTCAGGAGTATTGTACGGGTCGTAAGATTGACTAGAAGGAGCGTCTCCGAAGTAATAAGTGTATGCGCCCGTATCACGAATACCAAAAGGAGGATTATAAGTTGTTGAAACCTTGGCGTTAGCTATTTTTTGAGTTGTAAATCCTCTAAAACCGGTGTAAACACTCATTTCTCCGCTTGGAGAATAATAAGTAAAGTTATAATCCGACCAATAACCAGAAACTGCAACAGGTACTGCCCGCCAACTATCGACTACGTAGGCACCTGAGTTAGGAGGACCTATAACGGGGCGTCCATAATCAGCGCCAATATCGTTAACGCCGTACCATGACACTTGATTTCCTAGCGAATCGACGTAACCGCTGGAAACGACTAAGTATTTTTGAGCTAAAGCCAGATCATCGCCAGCACGATAAGGTCCAGACTGTTGCTGATGCAGTCCGGTGTCGTACTTATAGTTAACAAGTGAAATGTAACCCACGGAAAACTCAACAGAGGGCTACTTTAAGTATACCTAGTTAAATTATTCGGCTGGAGGTTGCCTTTTAGAATCCACCGTGACGATATCTAAAGCAATTTTTTCCATATCTGACTTGTACTCCTCTTTAACAGAGGCAAGTTCTTTTTTTAGCTCGTCTAACTGAGCTAAAAGTGCTGAATTGTCTGAAGACTCGCGACGACGAGTGTGTCCGATGGGAAGAACCATGGTTAATCTCTTTTACTATTAGTGTACTGCTGAGCTTTTCTTTTAGCACTAACCCTTTCGGGTAAATCCCCGCGAGTTTTTTCTTCGTACTCACTGACTGTTGCTTCAGGGATCTCCCCACGATCAGCCATTGCGTAAAATTTACGTCTTTGAGCCTCTGATTTAAAAGGAGCCATAGAAAAACCCCCGTTTCCGGGGGAATTTTAGTATTAAAACGTAAATTAAGCGGCGTCTAAGAACAAGAGCTTCTGACGGAAAGCGTCAGGGCTCATTTGACTCAGGTAACGCCAAGCTTGCTCGGGATTCTGATTCATGGTCTGGGCGAAACCATTCCACTGAGTGTCAGGATCGTTGCGAACTGCGCCTGCAGAAGCAGGAACAGCAGGCATGTCATAACGAGGTTGATAAGCTGCTTGCTGAGCAGGATAACCAGAGTTATCTGCATCTACTGGATACACTTCGGTGAAGAACCGGTTGGTGTAATCAGCTAGTTGATCAGGATCAGTAAGAATATGCTCCATTGCAGCGCCACGTGTGGCGATGGAGTTCATATTTTCGTTCTGAGCAATCAGAGCGTCTTCGAGGGTAACAGCATACTGATTAAGGATGCCGGGGGCCTCGATGCCGAAGTGATTAACGACTTGAGCGCTTGCGGGGCTTAGCTGGGGGGCTTGGCTGCGCCCCGTAGAAGCCTGAGAGGAAGCCTGGGTCGTAGAGACGTTGTTGGAGTAAGTCGGGGCTGCCGTAGGCGCTTGGTACGCCCATGGTTGGGCCTGTAAAGGCTGACTGTACTGTGGAATAGCCTGTTGCGTCGTCGCGTACTGTGGAGACGGTGCTGTTTGGCTGGGGAGTGGTGACATCCTGGACACCACCCGCTCCAGGCTGCCCATTGCTGCTTCCCACGGATTGTTCGGGGAGTAAGCGGACGGAGACTGGTTGTACTGGTTGCTGGTAGAAAGGACCGAACCCTGTGTTGCCTGCGACGGCATTTGGGCTGTAGGTACCGAAGCTACCGCCGGGGTACTGGTTTGCGCCACCCACTGCGGGTAAGCGGTTGAGCCCTGGTCCATTGCTGGCGCCGCCGAGGGGGCTGCTGCCGCTACCGGGCTCGGGATCGAAGCTTGGATCTGCTGGCTCATAGCTACCCGAGTAGGTTAGTTCTTGCGCGAGGTGGTCAAACGTCCTGTATAACAGGGGCGTTATGTTTAATCTAGGGTCAGCCCCTAAGGGTTGATCCGGGGCGAGAGGATGTGGCGTTTGCAACATCTGTGATAATAATACTAAAAATTGTTGCATTGCGCTTTGAGTTTGTTGGATCATCCTGAAAGGAAATCCTTTTAACATTTCTTCTCGCTCAGTATCCGTCTTATCCGGGAATAAATAACGTAAAGCTTCGACACTATCGACCCCTAATTCTTGCAAATTTCGGACAACAATAGACTTTTGGTTTATGTCGTAGGCCGTGTCCTCATAGACATCGCCTTGGAAGCGGTACGCAACAGTACGATCTCCATCTGGAGGTAAACCAAAAACACCACGTGGGACTGCAGAAGCTGAAAGCGCTTCTTGCATCATCTGTTTTAGTTTTTGGTCAAACTTTTGCTGTTCTACTTCAAAGCGAATTGTCTCTTCAGATGAATCATCGGCAACAGGTTTAGGATTTTTGAGCTTAACAACAGCGGCAAAACTATCTTTAAAAGTTTCTTCTTGGTGGTAGAGAATCATCTCCAACAACTTACAGAACCCGTACACCAAGAAACTTTTATTTTTTCTTAGTGCTGTGGCTTGAGCGCGACCCATCAAACCCTTAATTTCTGTGGCAGTGGCACCAGCAGAAACTGAAATTTCATCAACACCGCCTAATGCTGTCCGAATTTCTTCACGCAGCATTAAAGCCCATCGGTTCATATCCCCGTTAACAGGATCCGGTGTCATGTAACCAACACGATCCGAAGGCTCGACGTTGGCAATAATTCGAGGGACTCTCAGCCCGCCCATCAAACCACTGGAACCAAAAGGCTCGCTTACTCGTGTCGAGGGGGTATCGCGACCAGCAAATCCACTTTGACTACTAATTGTTGGACGGAAAGTGCGATCAGAGTCGCTAGCTTCGACAAGATCACTACGAGGACGCGAACTAATAAGTGTTGGGTTACCAAAAAATTCAATATTTTTAGCAATGTTTGTATTTAAGGTGTCATGAAGAACAATTTGTTCCATAAAAGGTTCAAATTCGCCTTCACCAGAAGTGCCGCTGCTGTCTGGTTTGTTAAGAACCTCAACAGCAGGTATAAATCCAAGTGTATTTTCTCGCGTATTTCTTGAAGTAACGAGCCCTCCTGGCTCCAGGTCAAAACTCAACTCTGTATTGGATTCAAATTCTGATATGCGTTCTTCGGTAATAGAAATTCGGACATAGCGTTCGTTTAAACCTGCTGTGTCAGAAGGTAAACCAATGTTAGAACTACGAATTTTATATTTGTAGATTATTACAACTTCATCTAGGTTTCCATTTACATCGTGGTAAACACGATACTGATCTTTAGAGAAAAAGTATATTTGATACTTTAATTTAGGGTCAGGTCGAAAATAAAATAAACCACATCCGTCGATTAAAAAATTACGAATAATCGAAGGAAAACGTATATCGATTTTATTTAAAGTAATCAAGCTATCTAAAAATTTAGATCTAGCTTTATAAGTGTCTTGTTCGCAATAAAAAGTCAAGCCCTTCTTAATCATCAACAGCGTCATTTGCTGGATGTGACTAAGAACGACTAAAGTAGACGCCTGCTTGGATCTATCTTGAGTCCGCGAAGCCTCAAGAATTTCTTGAAAGCGTTGACGGACTCCGATCTGGTCGGCCATTCTGTTAACTACACAACGAAATTAAAAATTTAAAATTAAGCTTTTTTACCTGCAGCTTTAACTTTTTTAGCTTTCCTCAAAGCTTCTTTACGCTTCTCCATTTTTTCTTCTTTATCTCCGTGTTTACCATCGTGCTTTGCCTTATTGGCAAAGTGCTCACGGAGTTGTTCGGGCATCTGGTTAGCCATCGGGAAGCAGATAATTTCTTACTCTATCTAGTTTAAACAACTCTGGCGGTAATAGGTCATGTGGGTACGCTTGTAAAATATGATCTTTTCGACCTAAAGGATCTGTACTTCCCGGTAAAGCTTTATAAGAATCTAAAAAGTCTAACATTTCCTGGCTGTAGGCAGGAGCATGTGCGTTAGGGATATCGTCGTAGCAATGAGAAAACGATGTGAGTTTTCGTTTCATCCGAGCTGAGTCACCCATCCAAGAAAAATGCCAACCGCAATCGCAATCCCCCACAACAAGGCCATTGTCCTTCATTCGGATTTGCGAAGGTGTTTCTTCTAGGTGATCGTATAAAACCACGGTGCCACAAGTCCAGTTATTTGGGGGTTTGGAAGGATCACCTTTCGGATCAATAACTCTAAGATCCGCCCTCCCGTAAAACATAGGCATCGACAGACGTACACACCGGTCTGGATTCGCTTTCGCAATTTCGACAGCTTGTAAAACCGCCTCCGGCTTCGGTATTTCATCGACATCACTAAAGAAAAAGACGGAATCTGGCGGAGTTAAACGCATCCCCACAGCGAGAGCGTCGCGTTGTGCGTATTCCCGTACCCATGGATTAGGAGCTACTTCCTTAGGAGGCAGCTCAACGTGAAGAACTTGTATTTTTTCCTCAGGTAAACCTAGTTCTCGAATCGTATCAAGACAAGTAAAGGGTTTTGGGTCCCCTTTAAACGTCAAATTTCCATCCGTAATGATAAAGCCGTCAACAATATCCTTTAAAAGATTTACCCTTAGTTCAAGGAGTTCTTTTTCGTCAAAATATAAAAAACAATCGTAGAGCACGACCTTTAGGCGAGTGTCACTATGATGCTAGCACTGAGTTGGTCGGATTACCATTCCCTGCTCGCGCTGTAAGAGAGCTTTGTGTTGGTCCTTTCTGAGTTGCCTTATTGATCGCAGACTGAATCAGCCTGTTTTTTACATCTTCCATAAACGTTTCGGAACTATGCATCGGTGAATCAGGATCGTAAGCTTCTTTTCGTGTAGGAAAAAAATCGTGCCTCATTGGTTGATCTACGCTGCGTTGATACTGAGTTTGCTGACCTGCGGCAGATTCCTGCTTTGCAAAAGCATCCGAGAAAAAATCCCTAGCTTGATTAAAAGGATTAGACATAATTAGCTTGCCTTTCTCTTAATATACTCAGAAGCTCTCCGACGAGCCTCACGAGCTTTTTCTGTATTAGGAACGTGGGTATTGACGGGTTTATTACCAGTCGTTTGTTTTTTCTTTTTTTCGTCCGTCTCACGTCTTTCGGCAGGGCTCATTTGTGCCCACGCTGAACGTGGTAAATAACGTTCTGTGCGCCCGTGCTCGCGAGCTAAATCAGGCATTTCTCCTTTCCTCATCCCTAACCTTTTGTTGAATTGATTTAAAAATTAAATCTTCTGTTGTATTTGCAATTATTTGATTTAATCGTGGATCTAACGAATCAGAACTAAACATAGACCCACTTTTATTAAGTCCTGCAAGCATGTTATCAAACGTAGGTAAGTTACGCTCTCGATATCTCTTACCCGATCCAGTTAAGGCAGCGACAAGTGATGCGGGGGTCATTGTTTTTCTCGGTTGGATTCGTATTCTTCTTTAGTCTGCCAATCTTCTTTACCCCATTGGCGTAGACGATTGCTTTCGGATTTTTTTCCTTCGTAGGAACCGCCAGCATCTTTATAATACTTCACAGCAAGCTGCATGGCACGAGCACTGTGCCCTCCCATTTTTTTACGGGCTCGTGCTTTTGCTTGTGCCCATTTTTCAGGGTCACGTTTTTTAGCAATGTCTGCCATTAGTAAAGAACGTAAACGTGGTCTGCCGTGCTTGTTCCACTAATCGCTGTGGCAGCTATAGGTAAAAAGACATCTGTCCTTATATGATCAAAATTTATAAAAGAACCAGGAGAATCGGCTAACTTAATAACAAGAGTTTTATCCACACTTTTATTTGCATTTTCTACATAAATGGCTCTACACGCAGGAAAAACTGAATTAGTACCGGCGTTAACTACAAACCCGCTAGCGTAAGGTAGCGTAGCTGAAAAACCGTAACGACTCCCAAAAGCCCTAACGTCCATGATTACTCGAGTGTTTCTATAAGTTTAGCCAAATAAACCGCAGCTTTCTGTAAATCCTCTTTTCCGTTTTTTTCCTCCCACCGCCACATGTATTTAAAAATACAACACTCTAAATACCCTTGAAATTTACTAAGGCCGACAGATGCTAGCTGCGCGTCATAGCACTCCATACCATTCCGGAAATAATAATCTGGGTTAGTATTGTCCTTTGGCGGGGTTAAACCAGTAGATTGTTCCATTTTTTGATTCTATGTACTTCCGCAACGCATAAGCTTCTAATTTTGGTAAAACTTCACACTTATGCTTTTTGTTCAAAACGTAGCAGATCGATACAAAACGGGCACCGCCATGTAACACTGTTTTATATGGTTAACATACTTTCACAGCATATCAACAGGTCAGGATCACATAATAAATTTTTTGTGTATTTGTCGTCGTCATGACAAATCAGCCCACACGGGAGGATCTCGTAATGGTCTTTAACCTTACGTACAGGAACGCAACGCCTGTGCTCAAAACCAAAAGGAGGGTTTTCAAAAGCTAAACCCATCGAGCTCCGGTCAGCTATAGGCCAATTTCTAATCCCAACTTTCTCATAACTTTTTTGAGGATCATAACTATCGGAACGAATATAGTAATCTCCATCTTCTTGGTTTAGGATCATAGCTCCGTAATAAGGATTAGCTAAAGCAACGAAAAAACTAACAGAGTGGTCTACAACTAAAACATTGGGGACTTTATAGCCCTGAGTGGACCAGACATTAGGGGTTTCTTTAGTAAGGGAATATCTGTAATAGTTATCAAAAGGAATTTTTTTATTATATTTTTTTTCGTATCTAACAAACCCAGGTTCAAGTTCGTACTTAGCTAAGACTGGTTTCCACTTCAAGTAGTATTTAAAATTGTCATAAGTCATTAACATATCATTTTCTGTATAGATATAGTAATCTGCTTTTTTGTTTAAAATTGCCAAAGCTAAATCTGTCTTGTGAGCCCAAGTTAGAAACCAACCTTCGTACCCAGGAGAAGCAACTTTAACTTGTATATTTAACTTACTAAACTCGCTTAAAAGAGTTTCTAAAATCTCTACGTCGTCTTGAGAACCATAATCTATGTAAATATTTGTTTCAAAAGTAAAAGGAAACTCCATATAACCACGCAGGAGATTGACCAGACAGTCAATGCGCTCTAAGGGTTTATGCGCCGTGATGGCAACCCAGATCTTCTTGGACATAAACCCCAAAATACTCTTAGTACTCTATTGAATAATTGCCTCGCCTTTGTAAATAAGTTATTAAATGCGTGTATGCGTCTAAAAGGTCGTCGTGCGACGTTGCCCCCACATTGATAATCTGATCAAACAACGCATCGAATTTTCTATATCTGTTAAACACAATTTTTTTATTTTCTAGCAAACCTAGCGTCCCTCTAAAACGAGCTATTTTATCTCCTCTAAAACCGTTAACTTCATGAATATGTAAATTACTCAATCCCCGCTCATTTAACAAAACTCTTCGAAGGTCCGCCGCTAAACTCGCTTGGTAAGCAACTGACTCAACTACCAGCGTAACCGTAGAATAAGTCGGAAAATACGTATCGTTCTGAAAAGATAAGATCCCCCATTCAAGTAGCATATCGCACAGCAAATCTATTTTTTCTAGATTTCCAATAGACCGACATTGGTGAGAATCAATAATGAAGTATTTGTCTTTAAGCCTTCCGCCTAAAACAAAAGCTGTATAGTCGCTGGTTTCATTTCTACTTGCGGATAAATCAATACCAATAGCCAGCGAATCAAATTCAGTTTCAACTTCAGCTCGAACAAGCAAGTCTGGAGAAACAATTAAATCCGTGGTTAACACCGGCTGTTGCTGGTACTGGAAAGCAAATGCCACAGGGTCGAGTTCTTTCTGACCAAGTAAGTACTGAACACTCCACTGCTCAGGCCAATAACTTACGGGGTTGCCTTGATTGTCGTAAGTGACAGCTTCTTGTGTCACTTGTTTCCAATTTTTTTCCGGCGCAAACATTGTTTTATGTATATCTAACGGGTGAAAACGTGTACCTAAACAAATAGCTCTACCCCCTTCAAAAATAATTGGTGCAATAACAGATGACCAGTTGTTGTTCATTTCATCTCTAATAGCAGGGTTTCGTATATCGGCGCTGCTTTTGATGGGGTCGTCGATGAAACAGTTGCTTACAACAAATCCATTCGCAATAAAATTATGATCTGGATGGTCTATTTCAAGGTCATAGACAATGTGCGTTCCTCCGCTAATTTTTTCAACTCCGGAAACGGTGAGGGTCTCCCAGCTTTGTCTGTAATCTGATGGTGAGCCACATGACACTGACGGCAAATCGTTATAAGATTGCAAAGAATGTTGTTTGACCGGTCGTGATCTATGTGATGAACACACAGGTTTGTTCGCACTGTCCCGTCTTTTGTAGATAACTTCTTCTCCTTCGTATTGCAACCGACACAGATGAAACTGTCCCGATTTAAAACGATCTTCCTCAGTTTTTTGAAGTCTCCTATATAACCCCCATGCTGGTAATTTGGGTTGTCCACACCGGTCATTTTTTTGGAATGATTTAAATCTGCACACTGGCGAGAACAAAACTGTGTCGCATGCGATGTTGGGCGAAACCTTTTGTTGCAATACAGACACACCTGAGGTTTTAAAATTTGCTTCGCCTGCCCCGCACAAGTCCGAGAACAACACAGAATTTTTTGATCGGTGCTTAATCTCTGAGCTAAACGGGAAGACATAACCGTGAATATCTCCTGACAGCAGGGGCATTGAATCTCTACTTGAAATTTTCCTAGTTTTTGCCAACAAGTTGTACAGATTCTTTGTGTGCGTTGTTTTTCCTGACCGCAACTTAAACAAACTTTTAGTTGATTCGCAGGCGGATACTCCGATAAGGGTTTGCCCTGTACTAATATCTCCCGCCCATTCGTACCCTTGGTCTGTCGTAAGGAAAGGATGCTCGGGAGTTGCGGAAATATAACGGTTATCTGTTGTTCTAATTCGAACAATTTTTGAGGAACAACGCCGTGTAGCTGCTGCCACGTCGCTCCAATCAATTTGATGTGTTTTTGAGTTTCTGACAGCAATTTGGAAGCGTCCTGGGTCTGCATAAATTTTTTTAATTGGCTGTTCGCCTTTATCTGTCAAGATTAGTGTATCGCCCGTAAGACACAAGTGTGCGCGTTTTGAGGTAATTGATCCTCTAAGACCTGCAGCACGTAGTGTGAATTCTTCGTCACCTACTCTAGGGATACCTGCGTATTCAAAATCAATAGACCAACCAACGTCACTTTGCATACCTGGTTTAAGCCTGCAATTAGGAAATATTTTTTTAAACTCAACTGAGTCAACAATTTGTTTGATGATTCGACTTTTAGGAATAGCAGTAGCAATGTTGTAAGAAATATAAATAATCTGAAGAGGCATCTTTGCTGCTGTATGACGCCCGATACACCACGCAGTGAACATATTGAGCACTGTGCTTTTTGCTGATCCTCTGGGACTTAATATATCAAGGTTTGATCCGGCTATATCTAATAAGTACTTATTGCTCTCGTTTGTTATCAAGTGTGTATACCACTCCAACATATGTCTTGCTGGAGGTTTATCTAAAAGAGTACAAAACGTTTGAAAGTCACCCGCTGCTTTGGTGTAAATAGAATTCTCTCTTGTGCTCGAATCTTCAACAGCGCGAACAGCATTTAACTGAGCCCGGCGACGATAAGCAAAAGTTTCCCGGCTAGGCATGTCAGTAAGCTGGCAATGTCGCTATACTAATCGTACTTCAAGTTTACCGTAAAAGTGGCAAAAGTACTCTGGTACGGAGATGCATGTTCTAACACAGGATTTGGTCGTGTAACAACTAGCGTACTAGAACACTTACAGAAAGAACATGAAGTAGAGGTTATAGGAATCAATTATAACGGAGATCCTCATGATCTTCCCTATAAAATTTACCCAGCATCAAACTTAGCTTGCCCGGATCGTTTTGGTATTCCACGGTTGCCGGAGTTGATCGACAAGATTAAACCTGATATTTTTATCTGTTTAAACGACGTTTGGATTGTAAATCAAGTATGGGAACGCATTCAATTCCTAAAAGATCAATACAAATTTAAGTTTATTGCTTATTTTCCTATCGACAGCGAAGCTTATTACCCCGAAATGTTGCGGAATATTCCGCATTGGGACTTAGCCATAACATTTACAGTTAACTGTGCTCATAGAATTCTTAAACACAACATCCAACCAAGCAGGCTAGGTGTGTTACCCCACGGTGTAGATACATCTAAATTTACTCCTATGCCTCGGGATGAAGCTCGCGATGCACTAGGAATTCCAAAAGATAAATTTATAGTTTTTAACGGAAACAGAAACCAACCTAGGAAACGAATAGACCTGACAATACAGGCTTTTGCTAAGTTTGCAATTGGAAAACCAGATACCATGCTTTACCTCCACATGGGGGTAAAAGATCTAGGTTGGGACATAACCGCTTTATTTAAACGGGAGATGTCTAAGTACGACCTAGATGACAAACAAAGAGTGATCTTGACATCAAACGAAATAAATTATATTGCGGCTCCACCTGACGATTTACTAAACAAAATTTATAACTCGTGCGACGTTGGTTTAAACACCGCCGACGGGGAAGGTTGGGGTTTGGTTAGTTTCGAACATGCCAGTTGTCGTAAACCACAAGTTGTGCCAAACCATACGGCGTGTAAAGATATTTGGGAAGGGGCTGGTCTGCTTATCGAGATTTCTACGTGGGTAACGGATAAAGATCTAGGTGTAGAAAGAGGTTTAGTTGATGTAGACGACGCTGCAGCACTACTTACATCCTTATATAACGATAAAGAAACTTACGATAAAGTAGCTGACGCTTGTTTTGATGTAACGCAACGTAACGAATATCGTTGGGAATCCGTTTCAATGGGATTCACTAAAGCCATCTCTGACCTCCTCGCTTGATATGCAAACTACATTCCGCTTTCGCCACGTCAATTCAGACGTAACCTTCCCTATAAAAAAA
>Ga0247831_1001009_pt1 | contig 57093 bp, 50 predicted proteins | sample LaCruzMarch2015__9_FD_192406 | JGI IMG/M metagenome (GOLD analysis project Ga0247831, IMG submission 192406) | Freshwater microbial communities from meromictic Lake La Cruz, Castile-La Mancha, Spain - LaCruzMarch2015_1m | ecosystem: Environmental > Aquatic > Freshwater > Lake | place: Spain...
ATTATAAAGTTCAATACTTGCCTGCGAATCAAAAGCTGTTTTTATTGTTAATCCCAAGCCTTCCCACATTTCGGTTATGTGATTTTTTTCAGCTGGTAATGCTTCTAAGAAGCTCACACATCTTGTCATAAGTTCTTGATTATCAGTTTTTTCTGAATAAAAAGCCAATAAAGGAATAACCGTATTTATCAAAATATTGTTGATAGATTCTTTGCCTAAGCCAACCAATTTTTTGTTTACAGTTTTTCCAAAATTATAATGTTCTTGCCAGTAAAGTGACTGTTCAATTTTTAGGGCGTTCCTTAAATCTTCAATCAAATTGGATTGTGTAAAAAGCGAGAAAAAACTTTGTTGTTGTATAATCAAACGGGCTAATTGAGCGATTCGAATCGTTGGAAAATTAGCAGGTCGAGTGCGTAAAAATTTCCATTCATGCGAGTTTAATCTTGAGGAGTTCAAAGAAAATTTTGTAGCAAAAAAATCATATTCTTGACTCAACTTTTCTGAATATTCATCAACTTTTTCAATTAAACCCGCTTGGCCGAAAAGCATGGCTTCGATTTGTGTAAGATTATCTCGGTGTTTTTGTAAAACCTTCAAAGGTAGATTTTGAGCCAATCTTAGAAAAGTATCGGAATTGAGTTTAAAACCAAAATTTCGAGCTAGAAGTTGGTAAGCAGTTTCTTCCCAATTACCTTTATTTTGTTCAAAAATTTGCTCTACAATTTGTGCTTTTTGTTGTAAACGCATCGCCAAAACTTTATCTAAAATAGCAAACTTTGATAAATTAGAAACCTCCAAAAATTGTTCTTTACACGGGATAATAGCTTGATTATCAATTAAATGCTGGTATTTGTCAAGAAGTGGAATATCAGTGATTGACTTTAGCTCAACTGTCGGAATCAAACTTCCATCTTGTCGAGTAATCGCTTGGTCATTTTCCCAAACAACGTGCAGAATAACATTATTATATGCTTCATTATATTGGTGCTTATGAAGTTGCCAATCCGATGACTTTACATGAATTTCTACATTTCCAACCCATTCAATTTCATTAATTTGAATTCGAGAATTTGCAAAATCTGGCCCTGCATCGGTGTTTAAAATACCTGTTTTAAGTACAGAAATCTTTTCACCCGACACAGTTTGAAGGCTTGATTTTTCAAACTGTTGAAATTGCCAAAGATAGTGTAGAAATGCCTCGGTCATAATCAATTAATAGTTTAGAATGAAAAGCGTTTTTTACAAATATATCTCCATATATTTTTCCATTTCTTGCTGAACTTTTTTTGCTTCTTTGGCAGCAACTTGAGCAAAATCTTCACCGGAGGAAGCATAAATAATCGCTCTTGAAGAATTTACCAATAAGCCGCATTGCTTGTTCATACCGTTTTTTGAAACTTCTTCTAAACTACCGCCCTGAGCTCCTACCCCAGGTACGAGTAAAAAATATTCAGGAGCTAACTCTCTGATTTTTAATAACTTATCAGCTCTTGTTGCACCTACAACATACATCATTCGTTCACAATCTGACCATTTCTGTGAAGTCAAAATTACTTGTTCGTAAAGACTATTTATTGAATATTGTTTACTTGTTATTGGTTGTTGAAGACTTTGGACTGAAGACTGTGGACTGTGGACTGTGGACTGTGTATTATGGACTTGCAAATTCTGAAAATCATCTCCACCAGCATTTGATGTTAAAGCCAATAAAATCACCCACTTTCCTTCAAATTCAAGAAAAGGCATAACCGAATCGCTTCCCATATATGGTGCAACGGTTACTGAGTCGAAGTCAAGGCCAGAAGAAGATTTATCAAAGAATGTACGAGCGTATAGCCCCGATGTATTTCCAATATCGCCACGCTTAGCATCGGCAATTGTAAAGCATTCTTTTGGAATATATTCAATTGTACGCTGCAAACTTTCCCAACCTTTTGCTCCTAATGCTTCATAGAAAGCAATGTTTGGCTTGTAAGCAACAGCAAACTTAGCGGTTGCGTCTATTATCTGACGATTAAATTCAAAAATTGGGTCTTTTTCTTTCAGTAAATGCGAAGGTATTTTTTTGATGTCAGTATCAAGGCCAACACATAAATAAGAGTTTTTTTGAGTGATTTGCTCGAAAAGCTGCTGTTTTGTCATTTCTATCCTTTTTTTTGTCAAATTTCTATATTTAATACGATTTAATCAGAAAATTTCTACTATTTTATTTAGTAAGTGTTACTTTTGTGTGTTCATTAAACCTTAGAATAAATCCGATGTCAAAGTAATTTATTGAAGTGTTAACCTGCCTATTTTAAAATTGATGACCAATAATGGAGTTTAGAAAAACAAGTATAGAAGGACTGATTGAAATATATCCTAGAGTTTTTGGCGATGCTCGTGGTCATTTTTTTGAATCGTATCGAGAGGATTTGTTTGCTCAAAATGGTATTCCATTTCTGTTTGTACAAGATAATCAATCATTTTCTACTGCTGGTGTTTTGCGTGGCTTACATTTTCAGAATGAACCATTCGCACAGGGAAAACTCGTTCGAGTCATTTCTGGTAAAGTTATTGATATTGCTGTGGATATTCGCCCAAATTCAATAACATTTGGTAAATACGAAAAATTTGTATTAGATGCAACACTCCAAAACATGGTTTATATTCCCGAAGGATTTGCACATGGTTTTGCTGCTCTTGAAGATTCGATTTTTTCTTATAAATGTACTAATAATTATAATAAAGCCTCAGAAGGTGGAATTATTTGGAATGACAGTGATTTGAATATCGACTGGGGTATAGAGAATCCGAATGTGTCAGAAAAAGATTTAGAACTTCCAAATTTTAATGATTTATTCAGCAAAAATTAAGGATATTTTTTGTCAATAGCCGTCACCGACACTGCTTTTGCCTAATTTCGATTATTTTTCTTGATAAATAAGTATTTGCATGGTTTCGCCATCAAAAACTGCGTAGCTATTGTACCAAATCCAATCTCCAAGATTTATGTAGCGAGCAGTAGCAGATATATTTATTTCGGCCAATGTGTGTCTGTGGCCGAAAACATAAAAATCATGGTGGGTTTTAGCTTCAATTTTCTTTGAATACTGTACCAAATGCTCACGTTCTTCACCCAAAAACTCTTCTGGTTTACTTTTTTTCTTCCAGCTATTTTTAGTCCAGATTTGTCCGAATAACATTCCGAGATTCGGGTGCATCACTCGTCCGAACAAAAATCTTGGTATTTTTCCTTCAAAGACACGCTTTAAAATTTTATAACCAAAATCATCTGCACCTAGCCCATCGCCGTGGCCAATATAAAATGTTTTATGATTGAAAGTAAATACTTGTGGTCGGCGAATAGTTCGGATATTTAGCTCAGTTTCAAAGTAATCAGTCATCCACATATCACGATTGCCTAAAAAGACAATAATCTCGACTCCTGCATCTGATAATTCGGCCAATTTTCCGAAAAAGCGAACAAAACCTTTTGGTACCACGTGCTTATATTCGTACCAAAAGTCAAATAAATCGCCTACTAAAAATATAACTTCTGCATCATGACGAATGCTTTCGAGCCAATCAATTATTCTTTTTTCTCGGACTCGACTTTCGATGTGCGATGGGGCACCCAAATGAAAGTCAGAGGCAAAGTAGATTTTTTTACCAGCGGGAATTGTACGATTCATCAACATTAAGGCAATACTATGAAAATTAAAATTTTACACAAAGCACTTGAAAATTTATGAATATTTTAAATGAAAACAAAAAATTTGTTGAAATTTTATCGTTTTTGATACTAATTATGTGTAGTTTTGAAATAAAGGAAAATTTGATTTTATGGAAAATCATCTTTCCTTATATTTACGACTGATTTCTTATACGACCAATTTATTAAATAATAATATCATCCAATGAAACGAGTATTAATTGCCGAAGACAGCTCAGTGATTCAGAACTTAGCCAAAAAGATTTTGGAATTCCAAAACTTTGAAATTACTGCCGTAAAGAATGGAGAACAAGTGATGCAATTGCTCGACAAAGAGGATTTTGACATATTGTTGCTTGATATCAATATGCCGATTATGGATGGTATGGAATGCGTGAAAGCGATTCGTAATTTGAGTAACAAAGCAAAAGCAAATCTTCCTGTTGTGGCTATTACAGGTAATGCAAAGAACTATTCAGATACTGATTTTAAAGAAGCAGGTTTCAATGATGCTTTAATGAAACCTTTGAATTTTGATAGATTAGTTGAAGTTGTAAAAGCACTAACAGAATAAATCTAATTGTGAATGAGTGAATTAGTGCATAAGTGAGCATTTTTTAATTTTGAAATAGATTATAAATTCACTAATTCAAAATTCGCTCATTCACTCATTAATTATGAACGTAACTTTTCTCGGAACTGGTACTTCTGGAGGTATTCCTGTACTGACGTGTGACTGCGAGGTTTGTAATTCGCTGGATTTCCGTGACAAACGACTCAGAGTATCGGTTTGGATTGAAGTAGATAACAAAAGTTTTGTGATTGATACGGGACCTGATTTTCGTCATCAAGCACTCCGTGAACGTATTCCTAGAATTGATGGAATTATCTACACTCATGAACACAAAGACCACACGGCTGGTCTGGACGATATTCGTCCCTACAATTACCTGCATGGTACTCAGCATTTAGACATCTACGGACATCCTAGGGTGTTAGCTCAACTTAAACGTGAGTTTGCTTACGCTTTTGAAGAACAAAAATATCCAGGCGTACCATTGATTAATGTGCATGAAATTGCGGATCATCAGGCGTTTAAAGTCAAAGATAAGATTTTTACGCCTATTGAAGTACTTCATCATCGTTTGCCAGTTTTAGGCTACAGAATCCAAGATTTTACTTATATCACTGATGTAAATTCTATTTCTGATCAAGAATTAAAAAAGGTTTATGGCTCAAAATTATTAGTTTTAGGGGCTTTACAACGTGAGAAACATATTTCCCATTTTACACTTGATGAAGCGATTGAAGTTGCCCAGAAAGTAAATGCCGATATGACTTATTTTACCCATATCAGCCACAAAATGGGTTTGCATAATGAAGTCGAAAAAGAACTTCCGCCCAATATTAGATTGGCTTATGATGGTTTGAGAGTGAAGATATAAATATTCTTTGATTTAAAATCTTATATATATTATTGTTGCAGAAAGATGACCGAAAAGTGTAATAATGCCGTATTTATAACACAATAAAATTGTACTTTTGGAAGTATTTTACGTCATAGAATCCTACAAAGAATGGCAATTGAACAAACTCCCAAAAACGAACTTCCTCCAAAATATTATCTCGAATACTTCAATTATGTACTGGATTTTGTACAGGAAAAATACCGCCATATCTTGAAAGAGGATGAATGGCGTTTCTTGCGTAAATACTATTGTTTGAGTGAAGATGCCCAGTGTCTTTTTATTCGTTTTTCAAATAGACGCGGATTGTTTTTTCGAGTTAATAAATTGTCTTATAGTGAATTAAATGATATTCCTTCATTACTAAATGAATTGATTGAACGAGAATTTATTGAAAATCTTAACCCAGAAAAACTCAAAACATTTAGTAAAGAAATCTTAGGTGTTTGCACTACGAAAGAATTAGTAGGGCAATTCCAAGAACCTGTTTCTAAATTGCTAACAGACAAGAAACTAAGCTATAAAAAACTCAAAAAAGAAAAACTCGTAGAGGTAATTTTACAAGATTTTGAACTAAATGAAATCGTAAAAATACTCAATAATTTTGAGCCAATCATTAAAGTGTGCTTTGAGTATGAAGTAACTTTTATGAAGTTTTTATTTTTTGGAAATCGCTACCTTGATATGACCGAGTTTGTGATGCGTGATATGGGTTTCGTACAATTTATAAACCATGATGATGATAAACTTGTAGCTCGATTTACTACCCGAAAAGATGCCGAAGATAAATGGCTTATCACCGACCAAAATGATCTATTTTATCAATTAAAAGATGCCGCTCCCGCACTTGAAGTTTACGACTGGTTTATGAATTTTGCTGATTCTGTGAATGATTTAAGCGAAGTCGCAAAACCTTCTTACGAACGTTTGATTATCAAAGTGGCTACTTTTTTGGAGAAAAGTAAACTCTTTGATGAAGCAATCTTAGTTTACCGTCTTACCGAGCAAGTTCCTTCAAGAGAGCGGCAAGTACGAACACTGCAAAAATTAAATCATACCGACGAAGCATTTTCTTTGTGTCAGCAAATGATTGAGTATCCCAAAAATGCCGACGAAAAATTTTATGCAATTGACTATCTTAATAAACTTAATACCAAAAAACGAACTAAGAAAAGTACAACATCTTGGCTGCATCAAGCTGAATCAATTACGATTTCTATTGATTTCAGGCATCAAGTCGAAATGGGCGTGGTTGATTATTATCATAAAGAGGGTAAATTGGCAGTATTTGCAGAAAATCATCTTTGGCGAGCCATTTTTGGCTTAGTATTTTGGGATATTGTCTTCGACCCAAGTTTAGTTGCTTTTCACCACCCGTTCCAACGTAGGCCTTCTGATTTGTATTTACCAGATTTTTATGAAAAACGTAAAGATTTAATCATAAGTCATTTAGAAAGTTTTAACAATGTCCAAGATTTACTGATTTATATGGGACAGCAGTATGAATCAAATTTTGGTATCGCTAATCCTTTTGTGGTTTGGTTAGAGCAGATTTGGTTAATTGTTAGAAAAGCGGTCGAGTTGATAGAATTTGAAGCTATGAAAAAAATACTTCACGAAATGTCGAAAAATCTGGTAGAGAATTTACGTGGTTTTCCTGACCTTTTCTTGTGGGATGATACCGCAGTAGATAACGTTGCTGGTGGATATTGCTTTGTAGAAGTAAAATCACCGACCGATAATTTATCTAATCAACAGCTTTCTTGGTTACAGTATTTTCAAGAAATCGGTGTAAATGCTAAAGTTTTACGGGTTTATTGGAAAGAAAATGATACATTAGAAGTGGAAAATAGTCAACCGCCGACAGACGAAAGCTCGGAGTAGAATTTTTTGAATCAACAAATTGAAATTTTTAGAAAAATTATACTTTGATGATTAACAGGAGAGGTTTTATCTAAAAAGTTGCCCTTGCGTCGGGATTGATTATGTTTTCTGAAAAAATTTTAGCTTTTATTGAAGAAACTAAAAAACTCATCCTCGCTTTGGTCGTTTTGTGAAATTAGTGTTTTGTTTAAATTTTAAACCACATCAACTAGAATTGATGCGTTTGGGCACAGAAAAAGTGTTTGGAGAGGTGAAAATGATAGAAGGTAACTTTGGTTATCTGATTACAAGTGGGAAAGATGAAAAAGGAATGATTGATATTAAGATTATTAATGCTATCAAGCATTCGGCTGAAAGTGGTCAAACGGCGAAGATTGAAATGTAAACGAAGAAACTCAAGTTAAAAAATAACCTGAGTTTCTTCGTTTTTAGGGTAACAGCAAATTTTATTTTGGGTTCAACGGTAATTATTTTGAGGTTTCAAAGCTTTAGATCAGTAGCTTTAAATTGTCATTTACTAAGAAAATACTTTGATGGTTTGAAAGAAGGTATAAAATGTTCTGCTAAATCAACGGTTTGTTTTTGCTTTATAAGCTGTACTTTTTTAGCTGCTCTTCTTTTAGTTGTGAAAGTACCAAAACCTTTGAAGGTAATTTTGTTTCCGTTGGCTATTTCATCTTTGATTAATGCAAAAAGTGCTTCGGTAATCACCGAAACTTCTGTCGTATCTATTTTATTGACGCGACTAATTTGTAGAGTAAGGTCTGCTCGGGTCATTGATTGTTTTAAATTTTAAAGCAAAAGTTTATACTAAAAACTAAAAATGAATGTTGGTATTAATAAAGAAATCTTATTTTTTCTTGTTTTTTTACAATAAATTCAATTATTTAGTAATTCAAAAGTAATCTTGATTGTAAGTAAACACAAGTAAAAAAAAAGAAATTAATGAATCGTAGTATTTTGTAAGTGAAGCTCTTTTAATTGTACATGAAAAATTTTAAATAAGATTAAAACGCTCTTGAAATGAGTATAAATACATTGATTGTTGATGACAACTTAGTTTGGCAAAAAATTATCAGCAAGTTTGTACAGCTGAATCCAATACTTAATTTGGTTGGAGTTTGCGGCTCTGCAATGGAAGCGTATGCAAAGTTGGTTGATGGCGATATTGACTTATTGATTTGTGATATTGAGATGCCTGAAATGTCAGGGCTTCAATTTGTAAATAGCCTGCGAATAGCACCAATGGTAATATTTGTTTCGGCTCATCGCGACTATGCTCTGGACTGCTATGAAGTTTCTCCTGTCGATTTTCTATTGAAGCCACTTGACCTTAACCGTTTTCTAAAAAGTATAGAAAAAGTACGACTTCGTTATCTTAATCAAAATGAAATTGCTGAAATTGAGCCCTACTTTTTTATAAGAGAAAATTTAAATCATGTTCAAATACCATACAAGGATGTAATTTATATGAAAGCTCAAGAGAATTTTTTACAAATCGTAACATCCATTAAAAGTTTTCTTCCAATATTGTCTATCTCCAAAATGGAAGAGCAAATCAAAGGTGATAGATTTCTAAGGGTACACCGCTCTTTTTTGGTAAATCGCTCTGAAATAAGTTTGATTGGGAAAAATGAAATTATACTTTCAAATGGGCTATCTATTCCTATTGGCGATCAGTATCGCACACAAATTAATCGAAAACATTTGGACGGAAATTTAGTAACTAGAAATACCTAAATGATTTTTTTTATGTTGAATAATTGTTTAAAATTTTGGTTAAAATTTAAGCTGAGTTTATGGATATTTTTTTGTTATGTCCCTGAAATTGTGACTGCACAAGATATTCCTTCATTAAAGGCAAGTTTGTCTTCAATAAAAGTAGATTCAACTCGAAGTAGGCTTTTATATGAATTGGGAATGGCCTACGAACGAACTTATCCTGATTCTTCATTTTATTTTATCAACCAATCTTTGCAACTTTCAAATAGTACTAATTATACATTTGGCGTGGCAAGAGCGATGTATGGGCTGGGTTATATTAATATGTATTATGCAAAAGATGAAACCAAGGCCTTAGCGTGGTTTAATAAGTCAATTGCAATCTCAAAAAAAAATAACATCTATCTTTATCTCTCTAAAAGCTACTTTATTATTGGTATAATTTCAGATAATCAGCGAATTGGAAATTCCTTAGAACTTTACAACAAGGCCTTGTTTTTTGCTAAAAAAGCAAAAAATTGGGGTGCCAAAAATGATGTTTTTTCAATTTTAAGTACATATTTCTTTAAATTACGTAAATATAATGAAGCTGAGAGGTATATTATATTAGCAATGGAGGAAAGTCAAAAAAACGATTTGGATGTGTGGTTTTCTAATGGCTTGGATTATTGTAATTTATTACTTTTTCAGAAAAAAGACGCTCAAGCCATTGCTTTTGCAAAAAAAATGCAAACTGAAAAGCAAAGATTAAAAAAAAATATTGGGGAGTTTGTTTACTTAAATGATATAGGCAGATTAGAAACTATTCTGAAAAATTACTCAGAAGCTGAAAAATCCTATTTACTAAGTCTTTCAATAGAAAAAGCCAAACCCAAAGTTGATACTTGTCATTTGTATTTTATTTTCAGAAACTTAGAAGGATTATACAGGCAGCAAGGAGATTACAAAAAAGCCTATCAAGCCAGTAAAGATTTTTTGGAAGTTACCCTTTGGCTGAAAAACAAAACCCAGACCCAAGATAGTAAATTACAAATGACAAAATTGAAAGCCAATTTTGATATTGAGAAAAAAGAAAGTGAAATTGCACTTTTAGAAACAAAACAAAAACAACAGCGAGCTTTACTGATAGCAATTGGTATTATAGTAATAATGCTTTCTGCTTTTTTGTTTTTTTTGCAAAAAAATAAACAAAAAATTCAACTTCAAAAAGAAGCCTTGAGCGAATTGAATTCTACTAAAGATAGGCTTTTTGCCATACTTTCTCATGATTTGCGTTCACCCGTAGCAATCTTAAAAAACAGCTTAATGTTGATTAAATGGGGAGCCTTGAGTCAAAGCGAATTTGCCGAGTTAACGAATCGATTAAATATTCAGCTTATAAACGTAAGCAATATTTTAGATAATGCCATAAATTGGGCAATGTCACAGATGGAAGGTTTAAAGCCTAAAGTCATAAAACTGAATGTGTCTGAAATTATCGAAGAAAAAATTGTAACGTTACTGCCAACGCAACGAGCAAAGCAAATCAAAATTCAAAACCAAGTTTCGCCAATTGCAGAGGTAATCTTTGATAAAAATAATTTTCAAATTGTCATTAATAATTTATTACAAAACGCTTTGAAATTTACTAATTTTGGTGGAAATATTGTGTTTAATTTAATAAATGAAAATAATTTAGTTATCGTCTCAATTTCAGACGATGGAGTAGGAATAGCCGAAGATAAACTTAAAACTCTGTTTGAGTTAGGAAAAAATGACACAACTTTAGGGACATCAAAAGAGCAAGGTACTGGTTTGGGCTTGCTATTGGTAAAAGAATTAGTTGAACTGAATGGTGGAAAATTAAGCGTTGAAAGTAAATTTGGGCATGGAACAACTTTTTATATCAAGTGTCCTGCTATTATAGATGTTTAGAGTTCAATTTGCTGCGAAATTTTACAAATATCGTAGGCCACTTTCTGAATATTTATAAATTGTTCAGTAATCAAAATCATGCTTTCATCTGATTCTTCAAGCGGATGGTTTTTTACTTTTAAAAGTTGAATATTTTCTTTTACCACATACTCACTTTTTTCGATGATTTTTATGGCTTCCTTCAGCAAAACCTCTGTATTTTGAGAGATTTCTTCTGTAGCATCGAAGTTTGGAAGTGTATCAAAATGCTCTCTCGAATATAATGCAAGCGTAGCAACGTAGGATGAAAGAAGGTGGTTTAATACCGAAAACTTATGTAGCTCTTTGATACTTATCTGTTTATGCTTTGGTTCAGAAACCATCCTTTGAATCCCAGAAGCTAAGTTGGCACTTCGCACAAAAACCTCTTTTCTCACAATCTTATATGGCACTCGTTGGTAATCTCTGCCAAAATATATTTGCGAAACTTGATGATAATAAGCCAAATTGGCTTCTAGCATTTCAATTAAGGTATTTTTTAGCTTTTTGTGTTCCCAATGTGGTAATAAAACATAACTTCCAAAAAACGCCAGTCCGCCACCAATTACTGTATCATAAACTCTCTCAATAAGTAAAGCATGGCCTCCCATTCCCAAAAAATCAAACAAAATCAATATAAAAGGAGTCATAAAAACTACGCTGACGAGATAGGTTTTTCGTTGAAAACTATAAGTGCCGAGCATACAAATCAATAAAATTCCGAAAAGCCAGTATTTATCAGTTACATAATTTAAAATGAGCATTCCAATCAAAGCACCACCAATTGTACCGAAAAGCCTATCAAGATTTCGTTCTTTGGTGAGGCTGTAGGAAGGTTTCATAATCACCATGATAGTCAGGAGAATCCAATTGCTGTGTAAAAGTTGCGTTGATTGAGAAATAATAAAACCAACGAGCATCATGCCCGAAACTCTAAGTGCATGCCTAAAGTTTTCTGATTTTAAGTTAAGATTATCCAGAAAAATATTGATGTTATATACTTGACTTGTGGTGAAAGCCGTAGTTTGAACATCATTTCTTGATAGTTTTTTCTGCTCTTTTGCACTAAAATAGCCTTTTATTTTCTTAATTCGATTGAAAATATTCTCAATATTTACCTCAATGTTTTTCAAAGCTTGCAGCCCAATTATTGAGATTGATTCATCTTTGGTATTAAATGTTTCAATTTTTGCTTTTAGGGCGTGTAGTTTTCGGGTTAAAAGTTGATTGAATTCGGGTTTACTGCCATCTTTCAAAGATTCGCTGATTTCTTCAATTTGTTCTGACAAAAGGTTTAGAATATGTTCAAAATCAACCAAAACTCCTGTATGGTCAAATTGTTTGTGTAGTTTTTGATAATTATAAAAAGTTGACATAATTTGTTCGTATAAATCGACTATATCAACAAAAATTGCTAGTAGGAGTCGCCCTTCTTGCGAGTTTTCCTGTATAATTTTAGGGTTTTTCAAAAGTTGCTCCCTTACAGTATCAAGTTTTTCGTTGACTGATATTTGAGCTTCTATTAGTTTTGTATAGTTTTCGTCGTAGTCCATTTCTTCTTTATAAAATCCTGCTTTGATTCGCAAAAAAGCGGCGATTTCGGAGATAGATTCGGCCAAAGAAAGCCTTGCCAAACGATAGGGCATAATTTGGTAAATAGATAAACTGAATAAAGCGTACCAAATTCCACCAAAAAAAATATGGAGCGAATAAAGTAAAATTTCGTTTATTGGGCGAACATCATCAATGCCAATAATCATAACCAACAATGCGGCCACGCCAATAGAGGCTGCCCGTGGGCCAAAAACATAAAGCATTGAGCATAAGAAGCTTAACCCAATTACAAACGCACCGAGTGAGTACACTGAAAGCCCAACAAAACTGGTAAGTAGCGAAATAATTGTCACCAAGCCAATGGTCAGAAACATGCTATTTCGGCGATGAGAAATAGGGCCTGGTGCATCAGCAATACTTGCACAAACTGCACCCAACGAAAATGAAATGCCTATTTTCAGTAAATCAAATTGAGCAAGAACTAAGCTCGGAATTACAACTCCAAACGTTATTCTGAGTCCATCACCGAAGTATTGACTAAGAATGAATCCTTTGACGTTGCTAGGAATTTCCTTTGGTGAAAAATTGATTTCCATGCTAAAAATTGAGTTTTGTTATTTCTAAAGTTGTTGGTAGAGTCTGAACTTACCGAATTTGAATACTTCTATTTAATAATGAAAACAGAGCGTAGATGCAAACGGTAAATGAGCGAAGCCTTAAAGAATTGTCAAAGTCAAACTACCAACAAAACTGCAAAATAATGGCAAAAAGCGGCAGAGAGTACAAATAAATGCCAAATGAAATGATTATAAGGAATCTTCTGATTTTGGTAGAAAATTGTGCCTATCAAATATAGCATTCCACCAGCCGCTAATAAATAAATTGAATTATTGGGCATTAAGTTCCAAAAGCTTGAACCTAAGAAAAACACCAAACATCCAATAAAAATATAAATTAGCGTAGAAAGTAATCGAAACTGGCCAGTAAAAAAGATTTTTTTCAAGACACCGAAGGCAATTAAAGTCCATTGAATGATGAGAAACCAAAATGCAGTTTGAGAAGAAGTATATAGAATTATAAACGGAACGTAAGTTCCGCCAATGAGAAAGAAAATGCTAATATGGTCGAAAATTCGGAGTGTTTTTTTTACTAGAGGATTAGAAAAAGTATGATAAAGTGTTGAAAAAGTAAACATTAACAAGATTGTAAAGCAATAAAAAACAACCCCAAAAGTAAGAATTAGATTATTGGTTTGCACTACTCTCGCAATCAAAACGGGCGAAGCCACAACCGCCCACAAGATTCCAAAGCCGTGTGAAATGGCATTGACTATTTCGATTTTTATCTCAGATGGAGTGTTCATTAAGTGTAATGACGAATTTAAACGGGGTCGCCCGTGCGATTACGACTGATGAATAAAAAACCTTTTGTATTACATTAATAATTACTCCCAGCCCCACCACCGCCAAAATCACCTTTGCCATAATCGGTATTACTGGTCTGCTGAGGCTGTTGTATGGCTTGATTGAAAATAAAAGCTTCTAAATTTTTATATTCATTAGTACCAATAGCTTTAGAGGTAAGACTGAATTTTGGTATTCTAAGGGTACGAATAGCCCAAACGCAGACTCCAATCAATAATAATCCTGCTATGGTTAAAGCCCATTCGAGGGGTACTACTGAAAAATAATTATAGTAAGTGTACATCGAAAATGTGGCTGCACCGATACCGACGATTAAAAATTTTCGGTCGTGCTTTCTCAGTCCATAAACTACATAGCACAGTGGTATGATTGTACTAAATAGATAAAAGAGTGGTGCAAAATCAATTTGAATTGAATACGTTAAACCATTCAGTAAAGCATTTCCCTCTCTGACCACCATATAATTACCTGCATAATAAAAAGTAGCTAAAGTCAGAATTGTGATGATATTCTGAGCTCCTTGGTAGTATATTCCTACTTCTTTTTTCTTCCAAAAGCAAATAAAAAAATAGGTAATAGCAGATATAATCATAATCACAAACGGAATAATAACCTTGCCAATTGGATATTTAGTAATTAGAATAAACCAAAAAGCAATCCAAGTGATATATGTCACAAAAGCCACGATAGGGTCAGCATATCGAAGCAGTGCGGGCAAAAGAATAGCTAATGCAATTATACAATATATCCAATTAGGTAATTCAAAGTTAGTAAATTCGATGTTAGTAAATTGGAAAACGGCAACGAAAGCCGAAATCAGAAAGGCATAGAGTAGAGCATTATCAACGCCAGACCGATAGAAATTATTTTTTTTGATAAAATACTCAAGAAAATATAGAAAAATGGCAGAGTAAATCAAACTTATTATTGAAAATCCAAAACGAGATTCAGAAAAAATCGACCCGAGAATGAGGTAAACAAAAAATAATCCTGCCGCTACCACAATACAAGTAAATAGAAATAATCCAATTTTTACGAAATCATTTGATTGGTGGAAACCCACAGGAAATGCTGTATACGCTTCATTGCGTTGTTCGTCACTGATTGATTTTTTCAAAAACCAATCATCAATTATTTCTTGATTATTGATGTTTTCGACCCAAGTTTCGTTATATGCTTTTTTCATTTCTTTAGACCTACAATTTCTTTAATTTTGATTAAAAACATGACAATTCCCGCTGCTGAAAGTATAAAATAAAGTAGATACAAAAACGAGTCGCTAGGAAGAATTTTTAGTGCAGTATAGGTAAATGCAATATAGCCATAAATTACACCCATTAACAGAAACAAATAAGAGTGTTTGGTGCGAGCATAAGTAATGCTCAGATAGGATAAAACTACGATGATTATTCCGTAAATAAATTTCAAATCAAAGGCAAAAAGGCCTGAAAGAGACGCAATAAATGTTAGATTTCCACCAAAAAGAAAGTAAGTAAAACTAAAGTGTTTTTTTAATTCTTTTTGAAACGAAACCCAAGTAATTATAATTAGAAATATACCTAATAAAATTGCCGTAATTATCATGTCTTGGCTATTGAAATCATTATTTTTTAGTAATTGGAGTGGTGTAATTGTTATTCCAATCCAAGAACCCAATGCAGTAATTGCCATTGATAAAACTCCTCGATGGTCAAGATAATAAGCACAAAAAAAGAATAAAATAGCTGGTAGAATTACCGCAAGGCTGTATTGAGTACCAAATAAGTTATATTGATATTGTAGGTATCCTTCGAGCGTTAGAAATGCCAAACAACCACCGAGCAATATAAAATCAGCAAAGTTTGTATTTTCTTCTGTCTTGCCCCAAGAAAAAGGCTTTTGATTCTTAAAAGCGAAATAAAAGCAAGCCACGCAAGCCAAAGCCAAGAGACCAATAATAATATTATGCCCAATGGTATCAATGTTTTTGTATACCAGTATACCCAAACCAGTAACCAAAAGCATAATACCTGGATAGAGTATTAAACGGAGCTCCCAATGAATAGAAAATGGCTGATTCAAATCAGAAACTTTAATTTGGGTGGCCTGTTCGTCCGAAATTATATTTTTTTCGGTAAGTTTTTCAAGCAAGGACAAGAATTGCATAGGCTTTTGCTACTTTTTTAGTAAAAGTAACAAATGTTTTTCATTAGCAAAATTTTGCTTTTTAATAAGGTAATGAGATACAAAAAACGATATTTAGGATTAGATATGGCACGCCTCAGCGACAAAAGATTAATTATCAGCAAAATATATAACAAATTATTGTAACTTATTTTTTTATCATTAAATCATAGAAATATTATTAAAATTTCTTTTTTTTTCTTCTAAGAAAAAATTTTAGCACGGAGTTTGCTTTTAATTTATCAAATTAAAATAAAAAATACTATGAAAAAAGTTTTGTTATCTTCGATTATTACAGTTTTTAGCTTAAGTTTTACTTTCGCACACAATTATAATGGAAATAATTTGATAATTATTCCACCAGATAATTCTGATAAAAGTATAATTATCTCAAAAAATTCGAACAAGCAATTAAATAACATTTTAGTTGGTAAAGCTCTTATGGTGGTACAAGAGTTTAAAAACGATGAATTAGGACAAGAAATTGCTTCAAATATCAAGGAGGTAGAAGTTTCAAGCACGAAATTCAACGATGATAATTTCAAATATGTGAAGGAAAAACGTGATTTGATTGGTTATGCTTTGCAACTTGCATCATTCTCAAACCTTACTTTAGCCAAAGAATATGCTCTTAAAATTGCTCAAAAAGGAGATGCTGAAAAGCGTCAATTGTTTATCTACACTGTTAATTTCTCTGAGAAAACATATTATAAAGTGTATTTTGGCTTATTTAAAACTGATGATTCGGCACGTGAGAAACAAAGGACTTTTCTTTCGCTCGGATACTCACCGTTTGTAAAAGAATTCAGATAAGAATTATAGGGTAGTAAATACAATCAACCAAAATTCAGGATTCAAAAAATCGTGAATTTTTTTATGCCCTAAAGTAAAACTGATTGCTATTTGATGGCGGTTATCAAGAAAATGGATAATCTGGGCTATAATTCATTTGTGAAAAGGTTTCTACTCTAAATTTATCAGGAAAGACAAATTTTAAAATATCTTCTTTTGTTAATGTGAATTGATAAATGAGGTCTTTTAGAAAAACTATCAATCGCTAAAAAATGCTTTAACTTCTATCGAATTTGGTTTTTTTTGTTTTTAATGCAATCTTTTGAATCATTATTTCGTCTAAAAAAATAGATTTAGGTCAAAAAATATTCTTCAATGCCATATTTTGTAACAATTATTCTGTTTTTGTGTTTTCAGCAAGTGAGTTTTTCGCAAGATTCAATGCCTAATTTACCTGTTATTTGTTATTTATCTGAAAAAAATAGTTTTACCGAAATCCCAGCCCAAGAATTTATCTTGGCTAGTGGGCGTTTGGCTGCTACATCAAATTTTGAAGTTACATATATTGATTTTCCCGAGCAAGTAAAAACTTCTTTCGAGTATGCAGTTGCGATATGGGAGAAGTATTTGATTTCAACCCAGACCATACGTATTAAAGCTACTTGGTCAAAGACCTTGACGAATACGGTTTTAGCTGAAACGGGGGCTACTCGTGTTTACAGAAATAGTTCAATTATTCCCAATCTACCTTATGCTAATGTTTGGTATCCAACTCCATTAGCTGAAGCTCTTTCGGGCAAAGACCTAAACTCGTCCGATTTTGAAATGACAGTCTCGCTCAATGCCAACATCAATTGGTATTTTGGCACTGATGCAAAAACCCAGGCAGGTAAATATGATATTGTTACAGTTTTGCTTCATGAAATAGCTCACGGACTTGGTTTTTCTTCGTCGATGAGCATTAGTGATACACAAGGTTTATATGGACAGTCAGGTAGTGCGTATGTATTTGATGTTTTTATGCAGGACTCCAAGCAAGTAAAATTAACCAATACTGGCGTTTACGGAAACCCTTCAACTGATTTAAAAACTTCGCTTTTAAGCAATGCCTTATATTTTGGCCTTAAAAATCCATCATTTGCTAACAATTTACCACGTCTTTATGCTCCTTCTACATTTAAGAGTGGTTCAAGTTTTTCACATTTTGATGAAAGTACGTATACGGTTGGTTCAGCCAATTCGTTGATGTCTCCGAGTTTTAGAGCTGCCGAAGTAAATCACACTCCAGGCGATTTGTTGTTAAATTGTCTCAACGAAATTGGGTGGCAAATCAATGGATTGAATGGCTATTTAGTGACTGATGTTGAGAGTATACCCGAACAAACTTTTGAGGTGCTGGTTTTTCCAAATCCAGTTGAAGATATAGTGAACGTTGCGTTTCCACTTCAAACGAAACCAAGATCAATAAAAATTGAACTACTTGATTATCAAGGAAATGCTTTGCAAAGTATTGAAAAACAGGGTGTTACGGTTGAAACCATAGCGGTTGATGTAAGTGCATTAAGGGAAGGGAAATATATTCTAAGGGTTTTAGATGGTCAGAAAGTTTTGGTAAAGAAAATAGTAAAGTAAGGTTTAATAACTAAACTTATCTTTCCATTTATTGATTGGTTTTTCAATCAAAAGCCATGAAACCGTCGAAACTAAGATAGTAATTGTGTAGAGAAAAATGATTTTCAAAACCATATTTTCATCAATCATGGGTAGTTTGTTCAGCATCTTCACAACTGGATTGAATGGTGAATTATGGTAATAACTATAAATAAATTTATGGTAAATATAAATGCCATAACTGATTCTGCCGAGATAAACAATTACCTTATTTTCCAAGAAACTCTTCGTCACACCACTAAAGCCGTAAACAGCATTTCCAACCATAAAAAGTGAGAAAAACGACTCAAAAAGGCGTAAAAAAACTACTGTGATTATATTATGACCGTCAGGAAATTGTTTTCCCCAAAGCACGATTCCTATATAAAGAACCAAACTTATAATCAACCAAATTTTTTTGGTAACAAACTTTTTAAATGCTTCATTTTTGTGAAAATAGAAGTATGCAAACAGCCCGCCGATTCCAAAAGCATCTAGGCAAGTAGGCATAAGCACATAAGGTGTCATCCATGCAGTGCCATTGAGATAAAAAAACAAGCGAAGCCCAACCGATAAAGCAATAAATCCTATGAGAATTTTGGGAAGTGAACGAGCCGATAAAAAGAAAACGATAAACGGAAAAAATAAATAAAACTGTTCTTCAACTGCCAAGGACCAAAGGTGGTCGCTCGAACCCATCCAAGTTTGCTTAATGGCGATGTAAATATTGGTTGTATAAGTAAGATACCACCAAATTTTTTCTCGAACTGGCTCAATATTCCAAATAAATAAGGCCAATATAGTAAGATAATAAATAGGAAAAATTCTGACAGTTCGACGGATATAAAACTGTTTTAACGAAAATTTATGCGTACGCCCTAAATTTTCATCTTTTTGACGAGCCTGCAACAAGATTCGAGTAATGAGAAAACCACTTAGCACAAAAAACATACAAACGCCTAAATAACTAATTGGAAACTGTAAAGCATCGCCAGACCAATGGTCAATTAATACCATAGTTACTGCCAAAAAGCGAAGTCCATCAAGTTGTCTTAAATAGGAAGTGTTTATAGTATTTTGTGTCATTGTATATAAAAATAGGGATAAAGTTAAGGATTTTGAACCTAACATTCATAAATCTACTTTTCTGATAATTGATAAATGAATCACCAATTTTGTTTTGGCCGTGTTTCAGCAATATGCCTAATTTTAATTGTTTGATTACTCCAAACTACGGTTTTCGATTCGTTTTCAACCATTATTGTCCCTATGCGGTAATTTCCCGATTGAATGTATAACCTATTAATAATAGTTCTAAAGTTAATAATTTTGAGTTGATTATTTACTAAAAAATGACTGTCGAGGTAGGCTTTTATACTCAAAGTATTGATATAAGAAGGATATAAATAGATGTTTTTTTCAGATTTTAGAACATAATACAATCCAGATTCTGGGTTCGTTAGGTCTATTTTTTCGCCAGATTTTTGTAGTGTTAAAAAAAAGTTTTCAGCTCTTTCTTCAATCTTCAGATTTTGCAGAGTGCTATCTTGCACCTGCCATATTTCATCAATCATCGAATCATAAAATGCTGTTTCGTGTTGTTGCAAAACTCGCATTATACCCTTTGCTGGGAAAGATTTATCGCTGTATTGCTGTTTAAATTGGTCAGTGATTCGCTCTTGGGTTAAATATCTAATATTTTGATAGTCAGCAAAATAGGTGTAAAAGTTAAAGAAAAAACTTAAAAAAATAGCCAATTGAATGAAGTTGTTTTTATATCTTTCAGCAAGTGAATTTGTGCAAACTAAATAGAAAATGATAATGTTTAAGATAGAATAAATTTTGTATTTGCTTGTCAGTAAAATATCCATTTCATAGGATATGCGTGCAACCACAATTCCAACAGTCGTAATGCCAATAAAAGCCAAACAAGCCAGTAAAAATAAATCGTTTGTATGTTGAGATAAACGGAAAGATGCCCGATTGTATTTTTTTAATATAACTTGATAAGCAAACATACACATAAATATAAATAGAAATAAGCCTAGTGTCATTGCCAAATCCAAGTGCTTGGTGGGTGCTATGGCAGAAGTATCAAGCATACTTCCCAAAGTTGCAAAAATGCCTTTTATAATAATTTTGTAATCAGAAAAGTTGGTTTTAACTAAATTATCAGGGTTTTTCTGAAAATTGAAGAAAAAGGTCACAATAAAGATTATTGAACTGATCAGCCATATAAATAGTTGCTTTTTTCGTTGTTGCACAAGCAAAACCATGCAGCCAATGAGCGGAATAATGATACCATTACCACTCGTAAAAACACCAATAAAACAAGAAAAAAGTGCTAGATAGAAAAAATATTTGTTTTGGTTTTCGATTGAAAAAACTAGCCAATAAAAGGTTAGAAAGGCGAAGAATATAACCCCAAAATTCTGTACCGAAGCCATTCCCCAAAAGGTGTTTTCAAACAAACCAACATTAAAAAGAATAAACGATATAGGCACAAAAGCAAATAGGGGTAAATTGTTCTTTTTTGAGATTTGAAAGAAAATAGCAAGAAGCCCAATTAAGGCAAAAAAACCAATAAACATTAGGCTTTTTAAGTTGAGTGTTCTTTGTAAAAGAAAAACTAACCATGCCGAGATTCTTGTCAATAGAATTCGATGTTCATTGTGCTGCGAGAATAGTAATTCTATTTTTTCAGAAATAGAATCAGTTTCCAGTATTTTTGCTAAAGTATTTCGTATGGCAAAATCATCCCAATGAGGAGTATTTACTGCGTATTTTTGAAAAACCCAGTAAAATATTACAACAGGAAATAAAATTAATAAAGCAATAAGTATATTTTTTGTAGAAAGATTTGGCACTTGTAAATAATAAATAAATGAAAAATTACTAAAGTTTTAGAATTGTAAACTCAACTCTGCGATTCTTTTTGCGGGTTTCTTCGGTGGCATTGCTTGCAATCGGTTTCGACTGACCCCAACCTTTGGTCTGAATTCGTTTTGTGTCAATTTGACCCTTTTCTACCAAATATTTTTTTACCTCATTGGCCCTTTCCTGCGAAAGTTTTACGTTGAGAATCATATTTTCATCGCTGCCATCAGTGTGCCCTTCAATGATAACTTGCATCGTTGGGTACTCTTGCATCAACTTAATAATTCGGTTGAGTTCGGGGTAAGAGGCTGATAAAATATCGAACTTACTTTGATTGAAAAAAAGGTTGTTCAAAACCATCGTTTGTCCTTCTTTTATAGGAATTAAGCTGATGTTTTTCTTAATTTCCCTAAAACGACGATCTTTTGAAAGGTCGAGGTTTTCGCTAATACTAATAAAACCTTTCTTTGATGCATTCAAACTATACGCTTTTTTAAGCGGCACTACCATTTTATATTCACCAGTTTCGGGGTCGAATTCGGCTACAATTTTATCAGTACCTGTGCTATCATTCAGCAATTCCATGACTACTTCCGCCGAAATAGTTTTTTTATCGAAGGCATTTATAACTGTTCCTGAAATAATGGCAACTGGGTCTGGTCTGATTGAAGGAAAAAGTTTTATACGAAAAATGTCTTCTTTACCAATAGAAAGTTCATCAGAACTAAAATAGGCATGTTCGCCCGATGCTGGAATGGTAAAATATCCATCCCATTTTGAGGTATTTATCAAATCTCCGATATTTTCTGGTTCGCTCCAATTAGTCCAGGTACTATCGAGTCTTTTAGTCAGAAAAATGTCGTTTTTACCATAACCTGGGAAACCAGCTGTTGAAAAATATAGCGTTTTTGAGTCGGCGGCGATGAATGGTGAGCCTTCATCTTCTGCAGTATTTATATTTACACCCATATTTAAAGGTTTTGACCAGAGCTCATTCGTTAGAAATGAGACATATAAATCTCTACTTCCAAAACTATCCATTCTTTCGCATGACATAACAAGTACTTTTCCGTTAGGGGCTAACGAAAATTCAACAACTTTTTCTCTGTTGTAATAATCGCTAATTTTGACTTCTTTCGGTAATTTCCAACCTAATTTATCCCTTTTTGACACAGAAAGACCTTGTCGTAAAGTACCGTCGGGCATATAAATATTTAAGACATAGATGCTTTTACCGTCAGCAGATATAGTTGTGACTGCGTTGTTTTCCGAAGTATTTATTGGTTCATTTATATTTTCTGATTCTCCCCAAGTTCCGTCAGATTGAACTTTAGAAAACCAAACATCTTGTGCTTTATTTTTGCCTTTGTTTAAGTCGTGTCCTAATCGAGTAAAGTATAGTGTTTTACCATCAGGTGTAATTACTGGTGCAACTTCACCTGTTTTTGAATTTACACCTTTTCCCAGATTTTCTTTAATAATTTCTTTCGGAATATCTTTTGCCAGATTTATTTTTGCTTCAAAAGGCAAATCAATTTCCGAAATTCCAATGGCATCAATTTGGTTATAACCTGGAATTTTTGCGGGAGCAACAATCAATTTAATGGCATAAACTCTATATTCAGTTTGAGGAATAATGATATTCCTCATTCTACCTTTTTCTGTTGGATCATCTTCTTTATTTTCGTGAATAATGTATTCTCTATCAGTTGAATCATAAGCTAAAACCCGTATTATAGCACCAGCACCCCAGTTTTCTCCAATGGAAACTTGTTTAATTCTGACGGGATTTTCAAAACCAACTTTAATGTATTCCTCAGCATAAGTATCAGCACCAGCTGTCGACCACGCACATACACTTTCGCCATTTTGCGGTAATTTATTTGGACTTCCCAATACCTGAATTGCTCGATATTGTGGTCCAGGATTACTCGCATCAACTCTTTCCGACGAAAAGCCAAGTACCTTATTTGCCCATTGGATTTTGGGTTGAGTAAACGCTGTTTCGGTCGAAAAAAGTACTAATAAGAGCGTACCAAATTGCAATAATGAGGTAATGAAATAAGATTTATGAGACACATCTTGAGTGAAAAACATTTTCTTTGGAGTAAACACTGTTTTTTGCTCTAATTGGATTAGTTTTTAGTTGTATGTAACGAAAGTATGCAATTTTAGCAAATTATCAAAATTATCAACATTTACAAAGATAGTATTATGTTTAGTTTTTTTGCAAATTTCCTAAAATAAGTCTGTAATTTATTTATCATCAGATAATTATCAATTTTATTTGTTGATTTTTATTAGGCGTTTTTTCTGTAAATATTCATTTAACGTTTTATTAACAAAATATTCTTCTAAAAATTCAACAAATACTTTCATTCTTACGTTTTGTTTACGAATTTAGCAGAAGAATTTAAAAAATGACCGCATTCACGGTCTGATGTAATTAATATTTAAAAGCTCATATTAAAATGAAAAAATCACTCCTGACCGTTGCGGTAGTACTTGCCATTGCATCAGTATCAAAAGCACAAACAAAGATTCCACCAGATGTTGAGAAGTTACTTCAAAAAAATACATGTTTAGCTTGCCATAGAGTTGATACACGTTTGGTTGGTCCTGCATATAAAGAGGTAATGAAAAAGAAAAAATATAAGCCGGAGCAAATTGTAGAACTCATCTACAAGCCTATTCCCTCTAACTGGGAAGGATATCCGCCAATGGCTGCTTTATCAAATGTTCCGAAAGACGAAGCATTGAAAATCGCAAAATGGATTGCTACTTTGAAGTAATCTGGTAAAATAATCAAAAAGATAGCCTCTGTTGAATTATCAACAGAGGCTATTTTAATATACATCCTTATTATTTATCTTCGTTGTCTGCTTCAACCGATTTATTATCTTCATCAACTACTACAAAAACTGTTTCGCCAGTTTTTTTCATTAAATATTTTTCACGAGCAAATTTTTCCATTGATTTATGATTGCCCATAACTTCCCGTTCTTCTTCTTTTACTTTTTTGAGTTCATCGATATAATATTCTTGCTGATTTTCTAAATCAGAGAGTTTATTTAGTAGCCTAAACTGAGCTATAAGATTGCTGCCGTCGAAGAATGATACCCAAATTAGCAGGCCTGAAAGGGTAATTACATAAAAACGATATTTATGTAATAATTTTGGTATGTATATTTTCATTTTGGGAGTTTTTAAAGCACTTTTGAACTTCAAAAATAGGAGTTTTTATAAAAAAAACAAAAAAAGCGTTGAACAATATTTGTTCAACGCTTTTTTAAAGTGGCTCCAGAGAGTAATCGGACTGCCGATGAGGCAGAGGGCACTGGCTTAGAACTTCAATCCTGGGAATGTAGCTGCCGAACCTAATTCTTCTTCGATACGAAGTAATTGGTTGTATTTCGCCATACGATCAGAACGTGAAGCTGAACCAGTTTTGATTTGGCCAGTGTTCAATGCTACTGCTAGGTCAGCGATTGTTGCATCTTCAGTTTCACCCGAACGGTGCGACATAATGCTCTTATACTTGTTTTTGTGAGCTAAGTTTACAGCATTGATTGTTTCGGTTAATGAACCAATTTGGTTTACTTTCACCAAAATAGCATTAGCGATACCTTTATCAATACCTTCTTGTAAACGCTTCACGTTTGTTACGAATAAATCGTCACCTACTAATTGGCATTTGCTACCAACCAAGCGAGTTTGCTCAGCCCAACCAGCCCAATCGTCTTCTGCCATACCGTCTTCGATTGAGATAATTGGATATTTCTCAACCCAAGTTGCCCAATACGCAGCCATTTCATCAGAATTTAATTGCTTACCATCTGATTTTTTGAATGTATAAAGACCAGTTTTCGCATCATAAAACTCAGAAGCAGCGGCATCCATAGCAATGAAAACATCTTCACCTGCTTTGAAACCAGCTTTTTCGATTGATTGCAATACGATTTCGATAGCTTCTTCGTTTGATTTGATGTTTGGTGCAAAACCACCTTCATCACCAACGTTTGTAGAATATCCTTTTGATTTCAATACTTTTTTCAAAGTATGGAATATATCAGTTCCCATTTGTAGAGCGTGTGAGAATGACTCAGCTTTTGCTGGCATAACCATAAACTCTTGGAAATCAATTGAATTATCAGCATGTGAACCCCCATTTAAGATATTCATCATCGGAACTGGCAAAGTATTGGCGTTTACACCACCTAAATAGCGATATAACGACAATCCAGCTTCAAAAGCGGCTGCTTTTGCAACTGCCAACGAAACACCTAGGATAGCATTTGCACCTAAATTTCCTTTATTTGGTGTGCCATCGAGGTCAATCATGATTTGGTCAATTAAGTTTTGCTCGAAAACATTTGCTCCAAGAAGCTCGGAAGCGATAGTTTCGTTAACATTCTTGACTGCTTTCAAAACACCTTTGCCTTGATACACTTTTGAATCATCATCACGTAACTCAACGGCTTCGTGGATACCAGTCGATGCACCTGATGGCACAGCGGCACGTCCTAAATAACCGTTATCAGTTAAAATATCAACTTCGATAGTAGGATTTCCTCTTGAATCGAGAATTTGTCTTGCGTGTACTCTAACAATTTGGCTCATAAGCTAAAACTTGTAAGTATTATGTATTTTGGTTATAATAAATATTTGAATTGTCCAAAAAAACAGTATTATATTTGGCATCATCGGTAAAATTAGCTAAATTTTTAGTATCGGACAAATTCAATATGTGAATTATTCATTAAATAAAACTATTGAAAGTCTAAAAACGAGTATTATTCATCCAAAAACGAACATGATAATTAAACAATATTCATTGTTTGTTCCTTAATTTTCTCTAATTCGTCTTTCATCTGAACAACCAATCGCTGAATTACCGAATCATTAGCTTTCGAGCCGATTGTGTTTATTTCACGACCAATTTCTTGAGCGATAAAATTAAGCTTTTTGCCATTTGAAGCAATTTTTAGCTCTTGAACGAAATATTCCAAATGGTTTTTCAGTCGAACTTTTTCTTCTGAAATATCAAATTTTTCTACGTAATAAATCAACTCTTGCTCGAAACGATTTTTATCGAAAGTATCGCTCGATGACCATTCAGCAACTGCCTTCTCGATACGTTCACGTACTACAGGGATACGTTTTGGGTCTTGCTCTTCAATTTGTGAAAGTAAATCAGCAATGCTCTGAATATAATCTTCAAACTTCGCTGCAGTATTACTACCTTCTTGTGTACGGAATTCTTTGCACTTCGTAATAGCTTGACTGATAGCACTTTTCATTAAATCCCACTCAGCTTTGGCATCGGCCTCGGTTGCAGCATCTGTATTATAAGCATTTGGCATCATTGAAGCCATACGCAATAATTCTGTTGGACTTGGCTCAAAACCAAGTTCGTTGGCGGTTGCTTTTAGGTCTTTAAAATAGACTTTTATAAGAGGGCGATTCACGACCGTTGCCGCACCTGACTCATCACGCGGCGTTACGTTCATGGTAAATTCTACTTTTCCACGCTCAAGTTCGGCGGTAAGAATATTTCTTATTTCGATTTCTCTTTCTGAATAGGTACGTGGAATTCGGCAATAAATATCAAAAAACTTTGAGTTTAACGATTTGATTTCGACGGTAACAGCGATTTTGGCATTCTCGACAGTTGCCGAGCCAAAACCAGTCATTGATTGAAGCATAATATAATGAGCGAATGATTGAATGAGCGAATGATAGAATATCTAGGGACAAAACATGGTAAATATGAAAGACTCGCAATTATATCCAATAAATTAATGAATAAGATAAAGCAAATAACGTAAAAATATAGGAGATTTTCAGAAGTTTTATGATTTGAATTAATGGAATATTTTATTTTGATGATTTAGTCAATGGCATACTTAGTAGATATTGGATGTTATCAGTAAACTTTTCTCAAAAAAACTGTACTTTTGTAAACTAGAAAAACAGGTTTTCAACTTGTTTATAATAACCAGCATTACAATTTATGAATATCGAGCAATCATTAAAAACGGCCATTGAAGAAGCACTTTTGGCATTATTTCACGTAGAAGAAGAGGTTATTTTACAAGCGACTAAGAAAGATTTTGAAGGAAATTTTACTTATGTGGTATTTCCTTTAGTAAAATCTCTAAGAAAGAATCCCGCTGAATTAGGTAATTCCATTGGTCAATTTATCAAAGATAAAAATGATTTTGTGAGCAGTTTTAATGTTGTTCAAGGGTATTTGAATATTGTATTGAATAATTCGGTTTGGATTGATATTTTAAATTCGATTTTATCGAACGATAATTTTGGGGTTTTACCAGCAAATGGTCGATCGGTGATGGTAGAGTTTTCTTCGCCAAATACCAATAAACCCCTTCACTTAGGGCATTTACGTAATAACTTTTTGGGTGCGGCTGTTTCAAATATATTAACGGCTGGCGGTTTTGATGTAGCAAAAACTTGTTTAGTCAATGATCGTGGCGTGCATATTTGCAAGTCGATGTTGGCCTATCAAAAGTACGGAAATGGAGCAACACCCGAATCTTTAGGTATCAAAGGCGACCATTTAGCAGGGAAATTTTATGTTGAGTTTGACAAAGCCTATAAAGTCGAAATCGCACAGTTATTGGCTGAGGGCAAAACCGAAGACGAAGCCAAGAAAATTGCTCCATTGATACTCGAAACTCAAGAAATGCTTCAAAAATGGGAGCAAGGCGATGCCGAAACAATGGCTTTGTGGCGAAAAATGAATGACTGGGTTTTTGCAGGATTTGCCGAAACATACAAAAAAATAGGCGTATCGTTTGATAAAGTTTATTATGAATCGAACACTTATTTACTCGGAAAAGATGTCGTGGAAGAAGGTTTGAAAAATGGGGTTTTCTTCAAAAAAGAAAACGGTAGTGTTTGGATTGATTTGAAAGAAGAAGGACTCGACGAAAAATTGGTGCTTCGTGCCGATGGAACTTCGGTTTATATCACGCAAGATTTAGGTACAACTGATTTGAAATTCAACGATTATCATAACGATAAGTCGATTTGGGTAGTTGGTAATGAGCAAGATTATCATTTTCAGGTGCTTTTTGCGATTATGAAAAAACTCGGTCGTGACTATGCTGATGGTTGTTATCACTTAAGCTACGGAATGGTAGATTTGCCTTCAGGAAAAATGAAATCTCGTGAAGGAACTGTTGTTGATGCCGATGAATTGGTAACTGAAATGATTGAAACTGCCGCCGAAACTACTCGTGAACGCGGCAAAATTGATGATTTTAGTAAAGAAGAAGCTGGAAATCTTTTCCAGATGTTGGCTTTGGGTGCTTTGAAATATTTCTTGTTAAAAGTTGAACCGAAGAAAAGAATGCTCTTTAATCCAGCAGAATCAATTGATTTTCATGGAAATACAGGGCCGTTTATTCAATATACTCACGCTCGTATCTGTTCGATTTTACGCAAAGCTGAGTCTCATAATGTGGCAATGAATAAACAAGTGAAAGCAGTTGAGTTATTGAAACCAGAATTAGAATTGATTTATGCTTTGAACGAATATCCTTCTGCCATAAAGAAAGCGGGAGATGAATATTCTCCAGCCATCATTGCCAATTATGTCTATGAGTTAGCCAAAACTTTTAATCAGTTCTACGCTGAAGTCTCGATTATGAATGAAACCGATAGCTATAAACAACAATTTAGACTATCATTAATAAAAGTTGTTGCCGAAACAATTAGTAAAGCTACTGGGTTATTAGGAATAGAAGTCCCTTCACGGATGTAATCACATATCTAATCTAAATATGACTATGAAAAGGAAAATCGTTTTTGCAACAGTTTCTATTTTAACACTGACAAGTCTTATGAGTTTTCGTCTAATCAAGATGCTTTTTTCTGATAAGAAAATGGTGTCTGTAAAACCAGCAAATGTAATGGCAAAAGGTTCGTTTTATGATTTCAGTTTGAAATCGCTCGATGGCAAAGAAACCATCGATTTTTCAAAATATAAAGGCAAAAAGGTTGTGGTTTTAAATACTGCCTCCGAGTGTGGTTATACACCACAATACGCTGATTGGCAAGCATTTAACAAAGAATATGGCGATAAAATTGTAGTTTTGGGTGTACCTGCAAATAATTTTGGTGGACAAGAACCAGGTACAAATAAAGAAATTGCTTCATTTTGTCAGAAAAACTATGGGGTAACTTTTCAAATGCTCGAAAAAATAAGTGTTGTTGGTAGCGACCAACACCCATTATATAAGTGGTTAAGTAAAAAAGATTTAAACGGTTGGAACGATAAAGAACCAACTTGGAATTTCTGTAAATACGTAATCAATGAGAAAGGTGAAGTTTCTCATTTCTTTGCTTCTGGAGTAAAACCAAATTCACCAGAATTTAAAAAAGCAATAGGTATTTAAAAAAATGAGTGAATGATAGAATATTTGAAAGAGTGAATAAAAAACATATTCATTTTGGTCTTAATATTCAATCATTCACCCATAACTTATTTAATCATTTATGAAACATTGGCTATCTGCGGCTCGTCCACGCACCCTTCCTTTAGCTTTAGCTAGTATTTTTATGGGTAGTTTTTTAGCAGCATCTGCAGGTCAGTTTGACTGGCTAATTTTTTCCTTATGCTGTCTTACAACTATTGCTTTGCAAGTACTTTCAAATTTTGCTAACGACTATGGCGATACGCAAAATGGAGCAGATTTAGCAGGCAGGGTTGGCCCTCAACGAGCCGTGCAATCTGGAGCCATTACTTCCAAGCAAATGCTTAATGGAATTTATATTTTGACGGTTATTTGCCTAATTTTTGGTGTTTCACTACTCTATTTTTCTTTAAAAGATATCTCAATTCAAGCATTTTGGGGATTTTTTGGAATTGGATTACTTTCAATACTGGCTGCATATACTTATACAGCAGGCAAAAATCCTTACGGTTATGCAGGTTTAGGCGATATTTCGGTTTTGATTTTCTTCGGTTTAATAGGGGTGTTAGGAAGCAATTATTTATTCACTAAAACCTTCGATTGGGTAAATGTACTCCCTGCTGTAAGTTGTGGACTTTTTGCAACTGGTGTTTTGAATATAAATAACATTAGAGATATTGAATCTGATACTCGTGCTGGCAAAAAGACAATCCCGGCTCGATTAGGTAAAAGAAAAGCAATTATTTACCACTGGTTAATACTCGGTTTAGGTATGATAAGTATTTTGACATTCAGCATTTTACAAGGAGAAAGTAAATTTTATTATATTGTTGTATTCCCTTTGTTTTTCTGGAATGGATTAAAGGTTGCTCGTTTGCCAAATCCTGACCCAATGCTTAAACAAATGGCATTGTCAACTTTGTTTTTTGTCTTATTATTTGGCTTAACAATTATCTTCGACTAAAATATATTAGAGTCTAATTTCTTAAATTTCTTTTACGTTAAATTTTTCTAATTATCTATTTTCCTCCCGATACTTTTGTTGGTACTTTTGATGCTAAAAATTTTTCTTCATTGGCTCTTATTTTAACCAAAACTCTGCGATTTTTTCGTCTCCCTTCTGGAGTACTGTTACTTTCTATTGGCATAGTTGCACCATAACCAGCAATTGCCAATCTATCCGCCGTTACAGCATGAGTTTTAAAATATAAGGCTACTGTTTTAGCTCGCATTTCCGACAGTTTCTTGTTATTCAGTTGATTACCACTACTATCGGCATGACCTTCTATAAAAATTTCCTTAAATGGATACTGACTTAAAACGCTAGAAATATCATCTAATGTTCCAATCGCATCTGATGATAAACGTTCAGAACTTGATTCAAAATAAAAATCTGGCTGAAGGGTAATACTGATGCCTTCCGAAGTGCGGATAACGTCAGCTTTTTGGCTAGACGCACCAATTAGGTCTGTTGCCAAAAAGTCAAGCATTTTGCCTATTTTAACTGCAGCTTCGGCGGCGGCGGGATCATTCTTACGACTATTGTTTTTTTTTATAGTTGTATTTTTTGAAGAATTACAAGAGACAATCACATTAAAAATAATGGCTAAACTTGCGAAAAGATACAGTGATTTCATTAAATTAAGATTTTATATCGCAACAAAAGAAAACTATATTTTATGTCAAAAATAGCTTTTCGCAAAGGTGGCAAAAAAAATGAAATTGGCAAATAATATTGAATAAAAATTTATAAATAATAGCATTCTTATTGTTAAATAAAAACTTTTTGTTAAAAAGTATTGACTAAACAGGCATAAAATTTATCTTTGCTAAATGGAGCTAAGTGTTTCGTTTCATAACTTGGAGTAATTTTTCTATATTTTCATTTTTTAATGTGATTTTAAATTTTTTCAAAAAATCTTATGAAAAAAGTAGTCTTCCCTATTCTGTCAATCTGTTTAACGGTATGTGTTTTGCAAGTTGCTGCCCAACAGACAGCATCCGAATTTTTTGATATTGGTGTAAATAAAAGTAAAGCTGGCGATTATATAGGTGCATCACAAGCATATAGTACCGCTATTGCAATGAATCCAGAAAATTCTACCAGTTATTACAACCGTGGTTTGGCAAAACAACAATTGAAAGACCACCGTGGTGCAATTTTAGATTTTGACCGCACGATTGATCTCGACCCTAAAAATGCCTTGGCTTATTTATATCGTGGAAAAAGTAAAGGTGATCAAGATGACCATCGTTCGGCTTTGCAAGATTATAACCGTACGATTGAGTTAAACCCAGAAGACGCTTTGGCTTTTTTGTATCGTGGTATGACAAGGGCAAAGTTATTGGACTATCGTCGTGCGATTCAGGATTACTCAAAAGTTGTTGAACTTAACACAGAAGATGATAAAAAATACCAAGCGTATTTTTCTCGTGGAGCATGTAAATCTCGTTTAGAAGATTATCAAGGAAGTATCACGGATTTTACCAAATCAATTGATATGAATCCAAAACGTTCACAGTCTTATGCAAGTAGAGGATTTAGTCGATTGAAAATTAATGATTTCACGGGTGCAATCAAAGATTTTGATGAAGCTGTAAAATTAAACCCAGAAGATAGCGAATCATACTTTAACCGAGGTTTTGCGAAAACAAAAATTGAACTTTTCCGTGAATCGATTAATGATTACGATAAATCGATTCAACTTGACCCTAAGAATGTAAGTGCATTTTATGCTAGAGGTTTTTGTAATAGTAAACTCGGAAATCAAAGAGATGCAACTAATGATTTGACAAAAGCAATTGAGGTCAATAACGTAAATATTGATTCTAAGGTTTATTACACTGGTCGTATGACTAAAAATACTTTAGATGAGTTGCGTAACGTTATTCAGGAAAAAAGTAAAATCAATGAGTTTTCGGATGACCGATCAGAAGCATTTTATAGCCGTGGTATCTCAAAATTTAAATCAGGCGACGGCAAAGGGGCAATTTTAGATTTGAACAAATCAATAGAATTAAATCCAACTTATTCTGAAGCTTATTTTTCTCGTGGTTTGGTTCGTTCATCAATGGGATTGCAGAAAGAAGCATTGCAAGATTGCTCAAACGCAATCAAATTGAATCCAAAATACGGTGAAGCATTTTATGTAAGAGGAATAATCAAACATGCCTTAGGCGATGAAAATGCTGGTTGTTATGACCTTAGCCGTGCTGGCGAATTAGGCTATTCGGCTGCTTACAATGTGATTCGTGAATACTGTAATTAAGATTTTAAAAATAAAGTTATATAGAAAAGAAGCCGTACCAAAAGTAATTTTGAGACGGCTTCTTTATTATAACTCAAGAAAAGTTTCATTTTTGCATTGGAAGATAAATTGTACATTTTCTGCCAAATCCGTTTCGGAAAATTTCTTTACTTGCCAATCAAAGCCTCCTGCATATTTTTCTGTAATTTTCTCAGCTTTTTTCATAATTTCGGCAATGAAAGGATGTTTTGGCTTTCCAATATTTTGTCCAAAATCTTGAATATCAGCCTTAAACATTAAATTTATTGGTATTTTATACATCTGACTATTTCGAGCGGCACAAATCATTATTGGCTCGTAAGCGGTGGATGAAGCGTATTCTCCGAGTTTTTTTTGAGCAATTTTATATTCTTCGTCAGTTTCTCCAAAAATAACGGCTACTTTCTTTCTGTTTGCGGCTACACGTTCTTCAATCAGATTATCTATTTTTTCAAGTAAATTACGCAAAGAAACTGTGTTTTTTCCACTACGAATACGTTCTCGAACTGACTGTCGAACAAAATAAGTTATTGATTGTGTAACAGTAAGGCCAATTTCTGCCATTTGTTTAAAAATCAACGAAGCGGGCGACATTCCTGGCAAAGTATTGGGGTCGTGCAGTAAAACGCGGTTATCAGGCGTCAAAAATCCATCAATACGAGTGACGACACAAAAACCAAGACCATTGAAGGTTTTAAGCAAACTTTCATGAATTTTATGAAGATTTTCGAGACTTGTCTCAACAGGAATACGTTTCTTCGTAACGTTTGATTTGTATTTTGATTTGAAATCAAAAGTAAGAATTTCACCGTAAATTTCTGTAGGAGGTAGGGCAATAGCTTTACCATCATCGTTCTGAATAACCCCACAAGAAAATTCTTGTCCAACCACAAATTCTTCAATCAATACATGGTCTTCAGCATTGGCTGAAGTAGCCGTTATCGAATCGAGTGTAAATAATTGAGCGTCTAACTCCTCCATCAATTCGACGGGATGATGCAATATTTTACCGTTTATATAAAGTGGAAATCCGATACCTTCATCAAGATTAGATGTTTTTTCCATCAAATGACGTTTTTGTCGATCAGTCATTTTTTCCCAGTCACGTTTCAAGAAATTCACCTCAAAAAAGCATTGTTTAACTGCTTTTGTGAATTCCTCAAGACTTCTTTTACGAACGATTGCCACACCAATTGACGAGCCTTGATGGGGAGCTTTTACTACAAACGGAAAACCAATATTATTTATAAGGTCAGTAAACATTTTTGAGCGGTCAGCCACTTGCCATTCTTCACGAGTAAACGTAACCATCTTTTTCTTTTGGCCAGTCACAAGCGACATGAGCTTGTTTTGAAGTGGTTTGTCAATACCAACTGATGAACCCATTAAACCTGGTCCCATGTATGGAACACCATACCATTCGAGTAAACCTTGTATCGCACCATCCTCGGCTTGCGGACCGTGCATGATTGTAAAGGCAAAATCCATGATTTGCGAAAAATCAGTTGGCTGAATTTGCTTACCTACCTTGTAGATAAGTTTATAAAGTTGGGTTTCATTAAGTTCACCCAGAGATTCAATGTAAACCCTAAAACCACGATTTAGGTTTTTTGAAGGAAAAAAATCACGGATTGAATCTTCGTAGAGCAATTCAGGATTAATCTGAATAAAATGTCCTAAGCTATCAACAAATATAGGTATTGGCTCAAAAATAGCCTTGTCAATATGCTCAAATGCAGTTTTACCGCCTAAATACGAAATTTCTCTTTCTCGTGCTTGTCCACCGAAAAAAACGCCGACTCTGATTTTATTTGCCATTATTAAATTTTTTCACAGTTTTTGGTTTCTAAATAGTATTCCAAGTTAAATAATAGGTAAGAGATTCGAGATATAAAATTATTGGAGTTTATATTTTCTATAATCCCTTATCAAGTTTCCAGCTGCAAGTTAATAAAAAAGCCACTTGCAAAAACAAGTGGCTGATATTTATTAATGTAATTTATATAAACAATACAATTTTCCTTAAAATGCCAGCGTAAGATTTAGGGCTTCAACTTTTTTGATTTCGGGAACAGCCTTCAGAATTGCCTCTTCTAAACCTGCCTTAAAGGTCATTGTTGACATTGGGCAGCTTCCACAAGCACCAAGTAGTTCAAGTTTTGCAGTGAAATCTTCGGTTATTTCTACTACTCTTACGTCGCCACCATCGGTCCGTAAAAATGGTCTGACGCTATTTAAAGCTTCTTCTACTTTTTCTATTAAATTCTCCATTTATCTTATTTTCAGCAAGTACCTTTTGTAAAACTAATAAACCACTTGTACAATTGAAACATTTATTGGGACGGGTCGCCTTCACAATTCAGGATTTTTATTGCGAACAATAGATTTTCTGTCAAACTAAAAATCTAATCTATCTATTGGCTCAGAACTTTTGACTTTGGATTATTTTAACGCACTTCTACTCTTACAGTTTTTTCTCCTGAAGCATTTCTGATTGCTACTTGGCGAGCCAATGCTTCGGCTGCATTTTTAAAAGCTTCACTTACGATTGGGATTTCGTCCATCATCACTGGGCGGCCATCGTCTCCTCCTTCACGGATGCTTTGGACGATTGGAATTTGTCCCAAAAGCGGCACATTTAATTTTTCGGCCATGTTTTTGCCTCCATCTTTCCCGAATAAATAATATTTATTATCGGGCAATTCGGCAGGGGTAAAGTAAGCCATATTTTCAACAATTCCTAAAATTGGTACGTTAATTTGTTGTTGACGAAACATTGAAACCCCTTTCATTACATCGGCCAAAGCTACTTTTTGAGGCGTAGTTACTACTACTGCACCTGTCAAAGGTACGGTTTGTACCAAAGTTAGGTGAATATCGCTTGTGCCTGGTGGAAGGTCAATTAAAATATAGTCTAAATCACCCCAATCAACATCTCCAAAGAACTGGCGTAAGGCTTGGCTTGCCATAGGCCCACGCCAAACCACAGCACTATCGGCAGGTGTGAGGAAGCCTATTGAAATCATTTTGATGCCGTACTGAATGATTGGTGTAATCATATTTTTGCCATCTTTTTGCGTGATGAGAGGTTGCATATTTTCTGCACCAAACATTATGGGAATCGAAGGCCCAGATATATCGGCATCAATGATACCAACCTTTGCTCCAGCATTTTTGAGTGCCATCGCCAAATTAACCGTTACAGTCGATTTGCCAACGCCTCCTTTTCCCGATGAAATTGCAATAATATTTTTTACCCCCGCCAAAACTGGAGCATTATTACGAACTGACGTTACGTCAGCCGTCATATTTATCGTTACTTTCACATCAGAATTTAGATGTTTATGAATCGCTTCGGTACAGTTTTTCTTAATTAGTTCTTTTAGCGGACATGCTGGGGTTGTAAGTACTACGGTAAAAATAACTTGATTGACGCCAACCTCGATGTCACGAATCATATTGAGCGTAACTAGGTCTTTTTTTAGATCTGGCTCCTCAACCGTACTGAGGGCTTGTAGTACTTTTTCTTTCGTGATGGTTAGTTCTCCCATTATTATTTTACATCGAGCAAGTTAGAAACCTGCTTTGCGAGTCTAAATTATTACTTTTCCTTTAAAAACTGATATATCTGAACCTTCTGCTAAAAGCACAGATGTGGGGGATGTATCTTTTAAAAAAGCGAAATCTTGCCCATAAAGTTCCTCAAAATTACACAAGATTTGTGAGTTTTGCACATGGTGGATATTCCATCTTGGATGCTGAACTTGATACTCGTTAGTTTTAAAAGGCGAATAACCCGCATAACCCCAATAATGTTCGGTAATAAACTCTTCTTCGCTACCTACTTCAATGGGTATAGTTGATGAATCGGCATTGACTTGGATATGATTCCAACCTGATTTTGATTTCCAAGAATATTTTACAAATACCTGACTATCAGTTGTTTTAATTTCGTGTTTACAGAGGTGAGTGGCGTAGTTTTCATTGTAGAGCGTATTTGCTACGAAAGTTATCATAAACTTCGGAACGATTTCTTTGATGAAAACTACCCCTCGTTTCCATTCTCCATTCTCATGATAGCGTACATAGAAACGTAGATTTATTTCATCGAAATTTGTGTGAAAAGGAAATTTTATGCCCAAAACTTGGGTTTCGAGAAATTGAAAACCCACAACACTGGCGAAGCAGCGACCATTCCAAAAATCAAGCTCGGTCTTGTAGGGTAAATATTTATTTAAAATTTCTGGTGAAACTTCGTAGTTTGCCATTATTAGATTGCTCCATTGGGCTTTTAAAAAGGTTTTTCCGAACATATTTTTAGTTGATACAGTTCCGATGGGAAATAGAGAAATCATAAATTTGAAACGAAAAAATCAGTGCGAATGTTCACACTGATTTTTTGATTAGTATCTTTTAATTATTTAAACCGTGATGAGTTGCGAACGTACTATTTCTATTTCGTCGCTAACATCTATTTTTTTGCTTAAAATATCCAGTTTTTCAAGCAAATCAGTTAAAAACTTTTGATGAGCAGGAGTGTCTGACTGAATCGGGCGATGATTAAGCGACATTTTTATTTTATTCCATTCTATCAAAAAATCATTGAGTTCTTCTGTGAAATAGGTTTTAGCAAATTTTTCGAAAATATATTGTTCGGCTTGCTCGTTGGGGTGAATCATATCAGAGGCATAGAAACGATAATCTCGCAAATCGTCCATCATGATTTCGTAGCTTGGAAAATAATGCACATCTTCGAAACCTTGTTCCAAATGATAGCAAGCCGTGCGTAAAATGCTTTTGCTGACCGAATTTATCTGCAAAGTCTCGCGAGTATGTCTCACAGGACTGACTGTCAATAATATCTTGATTTTATTATTTTGCATTTTCAAGGCATCGTACATTAGTCGGAAACGTAGTAAAATTTCTTGTACGTTTAGTATCTCTTTTCTAAAACTTGTAGCGGGAGTTTTATGACAATTTGATACCACTTGTCTGTTTTCAATAAGTTGATGCACAATTGAAGTGCCAAGTGTTATGATTAAAAAATTAGTCTTACGCAAAAACTGATTTACATTCTTATGAGTCGCATTAAGTACACGTTCGAGCTCTTCTTTTGAATTTCCATAAAACTTAGAGTGAAAATCATAATGCTGCCAAATACCTCTGTTTTCAAGAAATAAATGTTTGAAAACTGGTTGATTTTGCAAACTATTGCTTATCAATTTGAAAATGGAAGAAGGGTTAAATACAGTCCCATAAGGATTACAGAGACATTGTAATTTGCTATCAGTAAGCTGAGCTCCTATGACCTCGGAGAAACACGAACCAACGGTCATAATTTTTGAGTCAGTGCTAATTTTGAAGCGAGCTGGAGCTACTTCAATTTCAGTACGAAAATCCATTTTGCTTCTTTTTAGGTACTAGTTTTTTGAGAATACTAATTTATTGATTATCAATAGCTTGCGAAAGTAAATCTAACAATTTATACTTCCAAGTTATTTTGCCAAAAAATGTTTTTTTGAAACATTTTAGTTTTAATTATCTAAGAAAAGTTCAAAAAAAAGTATTATATCTTGAAAAAATACTGCTTCTTCTTCTATTAAGATTTGATTTTGATTTTTTTTAAAATATTTAGCTTCGATGTTGAGTTTTAGTATATGAGTTTTTATTATATTTAATTCATTATCAAACTCTTAGGTCTTATTGTGGTGAGAATATGACTTTTGTTCTTTTGTAACTGCTGAGGTTACTAATTAATGTTTTTTTTCAAAAAGTGCCATGTTTGTGAGGCAATTCATTTTCAGTATGCATCATTTGTTTATTGTGGCTGTTGATAAAATCCTGCTTTATTCAGAAAACAAAATTACTTGTTTGTAAAAACTAATTTCTGATTTGAAAGAAATTCGTCGAAATTTTTTAAACAACAATATAATAGTTAATCTATCATATATATACGTATTGTATTAAAATTTCTCTATTATGAAGGTTTTAATGAACAGAATACCTTAGTTAATCTGACTTAGATTAATCCAAACAAATATTGCTTTTTGGTATTAGTCGAATGTATCGATAAACGCATCGTTCAGATTTTGATTCCGCCAGAAGAGGAGGAATCTGCCAAACTTTAGGTTCTTTGACAAACCAATTTAGGGTGGTGACAATGAAGTATTTACGTAGATTTTGCGATATTTTAGCAAGTACAATATTATTTCATATCATGTAAATTTTGAAAATACCGCACTTTATCATTCAGGTGCTATACTTTTCAGAACCTCGGTACGCCTCTAATGAGTATTAATGATGATCTTGGATATTTATTGGTATCAATGATGCTATTATAAAGTTTAGCGAGAATTAGAATAAAGATGAGTAGTAAATCTATTTTATTAATTTAGTAAACATGTTAAAGGGTTGGTTTTGCCAACCCTTTAATTTTGAATCTTACTCCTCCTCGGCACCATATTGTCCACCAGAGCTTATATTACTTCCAAAGAAAAGAGCATTTAAGAAAAGTTTGTTTGTTCCAAACCAAGTACCTCTAAAATTTGGGTCATCAGAAAATAGTATTGCTCGACCATTACCTTCGTAATTAATATTGATGGCAGCCGAATTTGATATTCGCTTCAAAGATTCTGGGTGAACATAACCTGTTATTCTTGGATTTTGGGTATAAACCAAAACCGAATTGGCAGCTCCAGTGCTTCGCTCCAGTACCGTATTATTATTTCTATAAATAGCCATTTTTTTGCTAGTATAGCCAAAACCAATTGGACTCGTAATATCAAGTTCTGCTTCAAAAATACCTCCTCCTGTTTGTTTTGCACCTTCAAATGCTTGTACATCTTCGTAGTTGATACGAACCTTATTGCGACTACTATCAGGTTTAGCTTCACGCAGTTTTTCTTTCACAATTTCCTGTTTTACTGCCCATTCTGTCCCAGTTTTTAGAGTAATCAAGGTTCCTCCGTTAGACACCCATGCTTTAAGTTTCTGAGTTGAAGGTTTGTCCAAAGCAGCATAGTTTCCTCCAACCAATACAATCGTATTATAACGGTTGATATTCAAACGAGCAAAATTATAAACTTCTACTTTCGTAATCGGCATTCCAATTTTTGTATCCAATAAATGCCAAACTTCGCCAGCTTCTGATGCCGTTACGCCGCCACCAACAAGCATCATTGCTTGTGGTTTCTTGACGGCCTGAAAACTATTGCTTCCTAAATCAATCCCCGTTGTGCTAAATCCTGTCGAAACTGACTCAATTGTTACGCCCGTACTTTGAGATATTTGCTTCAATTTCTGGAATAATTCTTCCGAGTTTAGTTGTTGCTTTTGAACCGAAACCAACAAGGTACCATGACCGTATTCTTTACCCCCGATACTAAATTTTTTGAAAGATGTTTTTGTAAGTATTTGATTATTAAGTAATTGGTTAAGAGCTTTTGGTGCATAGTAATCTGTCCAATCAATCAAATACGCATATTCACTTTTGATGAGTGGGGCAGGAGTAGGCTTTAAATCTGTTTTTGTTATTCGTGCACCTTTTTGAAAAGAACCTTTTAACTCAGTATGTGGAAGTCCATAAGCCAAAGCTAAATTCCAAGCTGAAGCGTCATAAAACAAGCTATCGGCGAAAGTTGTTGGACGGTCAAAAATCGAACGAACCATCAAAAACTGAGGCTGTGCTGATGGAATCACAACCGCTTTCCCTTTTTTGAAAGTAGAGCCATTTTCTGTAACATCATCGGTTAAATGATAAAATTCAATATTATGTTGTAGCAATAGATCCCAAAAAGCACGATTACGACTTTGGTCATTTGCATCACCAATAAGATATGCTTTGGTTGCAAATTTTTGCCCTTGGGCAATTGTTTCTGAAAAGAAATTACGCTGATGTTTCAAAAGATTCTCTTTCTCAACCAATGATGCACGCACGGTCGCCAAAGCATTAACGAGTTGGTTTCTGACGGTAAATCCAAAAGTTAAGTCTCCATTTTGACTTTCTTGTACGTGTCCACGAGAACTTGCTTGCTCAAACAATAGCCCCAATCCACCTTCCATATCGGGGTAGCTCGACCCATAGCCTGGATAAAAATTATCAAATGATTCTTTAGTATAATACAAAGACCCTATTTCATTCATGGCTTGTTCAAAATACTTGGCAAATTTGCTATTTAAATCACGATAAACTGATTTTGGCACAAGAGGATTTTCGGCATTTTCTTTGGTTGGCTCAAAGAAATGTGAAGCATTTGTGCCCATTTCGTGAAAATCTGTTACAACATTAGGCAACCATTGATGATAAAATGCCAAGCGATTTCGGCTTTCAACATTTACTGCCAAATACCAATCACGGTTTAAGTCAAACCAATAATGATTAGTTCGTCCACCGGGCCAAACTTCGTTGTGTTCACGGTCGTTAGCATCGGCTACCATAGGCTGGCCTTTGTGCATATTTGCCCAGTGGGTGTGGCGGTCACGGCCATCGGGATTTATTACTGGTTCCATCAAAATAACGGCATCTTTTAGCCATCCAAGTGCTTCAGGGTCTTCAGTTGAAGTCAAATAATAAGCAGTCAGAATAGAAGCCTCGCCACCCGAAGGTTCATTGCCGTGTACATTATAGCCCAGCCAAATAATTGCAGGTGCTTTTTTTGTATCGGGCATAGGTTTACTTGGGTCGGTGATTGTCAAATGTTCTTTTCGGATTTCCTCTAAACGTTTAATGTTTTCAGGAGTAGAAATAGTTACGATGATCTGCTCACGATGCTCATTGGTTTCGCCAATTTTCTGAACTGTTACTCGGTCAGATACTCGGTCGAGTTCATGCATGTACTCAACTAGCTTATCATGGCGAGTATGGTGCGAACCGACAGCATATCCTAAAAACTGCTCTGGAGTTGGAATTGCAGGATTAAGCTGTTTTTTAGGAAAAAAATAATCATTTTGTGAGAAAGAAATGGCAGAAATTCCAAGGCAGTAAACAAATGTTACAAGTTTCTTCACGGTGATTTTAGGGTTAAGTTTGAGATGCTTTAAAGTTAAGAAAAAAGGCTAATGTTTTGGTGGTCCTTAATAAAAGTTTGGTGTTTATTCTTGAATATTTTTCAATAATCTATATTTCTCTGGTTTTGAGCCAGTTCGTTCGATTAAGCCTCTTGCCTCCAAATCAAGTTTCACGGTTTCACCGTACCATTGGATTCCACCCTCAAAAGTATCTTTTATGTTTTCATAAATAGCCTCCATCAGTTCGGTATGAGTTGACTCTGCCTTGCTTAAAATAGATAGGATATTCTCTTTTATAAGCTCATATTTTTCCAAGGAAATACGTTTGTTAGTTTTTCCTGCTTTTGGGTGAAGTGTTTGAATTTGTTCGCTTTTCATTTTTAAAAATTAAAAATCAATCTTTTTTATCAAAATACATTTATTCCTTCAAAACATAAATAGCATCTAAATTTCGGCCAAAACCATCATAATCTAGGCCATAACCAACCACAAATTTATTTCCAATCTCAAATCCAACGTAATCGAGTTTTAATGGAACTTTCAACGATTTAGGTTTGAAAAGCATTGTCATGATTTTTATTGAAGCAGGTTTTTGCGATGCCAATTGTCCCAAAATCTCTTGCATTGTCATTCCCGTATCTACAATATCCTCGACGATTATAATATCACGGCTCTGAATTTCTTCTTTTAAACCCAAAATCTGCTTTAATTTACCAGTTGATTCGGTGTTTTGGTAAGACGAAACTCTAATAAATGTTATTTCACATTCAATATCAATGGATTTGAAAAGGTCTGCCAAAAACATAAACGAACCATTCAAAACCCCAATCAATAGTGGATTTTTTCCTGCATAATCTTTGTTAACTTCTTGAGCAAGTATTTTTATACGTTCTTGAAGAGTTGTTGAATCAATAAATGGTATAAAATATTTATCCTTGACTTGTTTCATTTCGGTGATAATTTTGTTTTTGACGCAATTTAAGAAAATGATTTGACTTTTTTTTGAAGGGCTGATTGAAGTCATCACTGGGCGACATTCTCTTTGAGGAATACACCCAGTCCTATGACTTCCTTTTGAAAATTTAAAAATAATTTTAAGAAAATTTTAAGTTTATATAATTTAGAAACCAAAAAGGCGTTAATGTTGCATAAAAGCTATTTTATGAAAATCGTGCAAGAGGTATTAATGAAGATAAGTAGTAGAAGTTTGTTCGTTCTGTTGTTGTTGAGCCAAGTTACAAAGGCTCAATTTTCGTGGTTTGGTGGAAGTACAAAAAAGAAACAACATGAAGTTTTGTTGGCTAACCGAGCGATTCAGATTGAGACTACGCAGGCTATCAATAATATGTATAATTTTAAATATGATGCCGCCGAGCGTGATTTTAAATGGTTAACCGCTAAATACCCCGAGCATCCGATTGGATTTTTCTTGTTGGGGCTAAACGAATGGTGGAAAATCGTTCCTGATACGAAAGACGAATCGCACGATGATAAATTTATTGCAAACATGGACAGAGCCATTGATTTGGCCGACGAAATGCTTGACGACGATGATGGCGATAAGGAAGCAGCCTTTTTTCAAGCAGCGGCTTACGCTTTCAAAGGGCGTCTGCACTCAGAGCGAGGGAGTTGGATAAAAGCAGCATGGGATGGCAAACAAGCCATGAAATATTTGGATAAATGCCGTGGTTTTGGCGATTTCAGTCCAGAATTGGCTATTGGTGATGGGTTATATAACTATTATTCAAAATGGATTCCAGAAAATTATCCATCGCTCAAGCCGATGATGATTTTCTTTCATAAAGGTGTTAAAGCACAGGGAGTTAAGCAGTTAGAGTATGTGGCATCCAATGCTTTTTATACCCGAATGGAGGCAAAATACTTTTTAATGCAAATTTATTCTATGGAAAATCAGCATCAAAAGGCCTACTATGAAGCTGTTCAGATGCACGCCATGTATCCCGATAATTCGTTTTTTCATCGGTATGCAGCTCGAACGGCTTTCATGCTTGGAAAATCTGAGGAAGCCGAAAAATTGGCCGAAGAATTATTAGCCAATGTGAACTTGGGCAAATATGGTTATGAAAGCACCGCAGGGCGTTATGCGGCTTATATTATGGGTTATATCAACTATAATTATAAACGAGACTTGCCCAAAGCCAAAGAATATTATCAAAAAACCATTGATTTTGCTTTACAAAATAATTCAAAAGATTCGGGTTATTTTCTTGGTGCAAACCTTACATTGGGTAAAATTGCGAGTTTGGAGAAAGATTATGTAAATGCAATTCAATACTTCAATATAGTAACAAACAATAGTGATAAAAAACTGGAAACCCATAAAGAAGCTAAGAAACTAATTGAGGACACAAAAAAGTTGATGAAGACCGATAAAAAAAAGAAATAATAAGTTTATAAAGATAAAGGTACTTTCAGCGTATTTTTGGGTAAAATTTTACGAAATATGTTCAAAAAGGTATTTAAACTAACTTTACTCATTTATTTCATTTTAACCCTCCCATTTGGAAAGGGTTCAATGAGTTTTCTTCAAGCCCAAACCATCACTCGTGGGCCATATTTACAGCAATTAGGTCAGAATAGTGTCATTATTCGTTGGCGTACTAATGTGCCAGCTAGCAGTAGAATTAGTTTCATTAGTGAAGAGGATGATAAAAAAGCAGTTCCGATAGCAGATTCTGTCGGAAATTCAGCTCCTAAAATTGACCATATAATTCAGTTATCTGGTTTAAAACCAAATACAAAATACCTTTATTCTGTTGCAACAAACGACAAAACTTTATCTATAAATAACGACTATTATTTTATCACAGCTCCATCTCCAATCGACAATCGTCCGATAAATATTTGGGCAATGGGAGATTTTGGTGATGACTCGAAGGAAAAATATATAAAAAATCAAACGGCCGTGAAAGAGCAATATCTCAAAAATAAATCAAACCATACCGATTTATGGCTTTGGTTGGGTGATAATGCCTATTGTTGCGGAACTGATGTTGAGTATCAACGTCAAGTTTTTGATTTTTATGGTAGTAAAATTCTTGGGAATACTCCTTTTTTTCCAGTGCCTGGCAACCACGAATATTATGAAACTGCAACTGCTCAAGTCGATAAGAAAATTAATTATTTCAATATTATTAATGTACCATCCGACGGAGAAATGGGTGGCTTGGCTTCGCGAACTAAAGAATATTACTCTTATAATTTTGGCAATATTCACTTCATAGCCCTCGATTCTTATGGTTTAGATGAAGGCAAATATAGACTATATAATTCCCAAAGTAGACAAAATAAATGGCTTATTAATGACTTAGAAGCTAATAAAGGTAAATCTCTTTGGACAATTATTACTTTTCACCACCCACCATATACGAAGCGTTCGCATGATTCTGATGGGGAACTTGATTTAGTTGCTTTAAGGGAAGGTTTAGTGCCTATTTTTGATAAATATAAGGTAGATCTGGTCTTAAATGGGCATAGCCATTCATACGAACGTTCACATCTAATGAAAGGCCATACTGGAAAATCTTTTACCTTCAACGATTATATACATCCTACTCAATGGGCTAATGGAAAATATGAAAAGAAAGCTGACTCTCGACCATATATCAACAAAGATGAAGGTACAATTTATTGCGTAGTGGGTTCAGCTGGTCGCCTTGATTGGAATGGCGATCCAAATCCTCATCCAAGTTCTGTATATTCCAATATTTCGATAGGTGGTTCGCTGCTTTTTACTATCAATGATAACCGTCTTGATGCCCGATGGGTAGCCACCGATGGCGTAATTCGAGATAATTTTACAGTTTTTAAGAATGTCAATAAAACTGAGAAAAAAACCATCGAATACGGTCAAAATTTGCGTTTGATCTCTTCTTGGAAAGGCTCTCATTTATGGTCGAATGGGGTTAATAATAAAGATTTTATTGATTTTTCTCCTCGAAAAGATACGCTTATTTCGGTGATAGATTCTTTGGGCTTTCTAAAAGATAATTTTCAAATTTCGGTTTTACCTCAACCAATTGTACATACCGAATTTCCAGAAAATATGCAATTATGTATCAAAAATAGTGTAAATGTGCCATTTTTAGTAAAAAATACGCAAATTGATAAATGGGAATACCAACTCGAACTATCCGATGCCAATGGTTCGTTTACAAAACCTATGATACTGGGAAAAGCAAATAAAAGTCCGTTTCAAATAATTTTGTCTGATGCTTTACCAGAAGGAAAAAATTACCGCTTTAGAGTAAGAGCCAATGTAGATTATTTCGAGGAAATTCCAAGTAAAAGTTTTTCAATTAGCACGCCAGCCTTAGTAGGTTTTACAGGCAATAAAGTTATGCCTTTTGATACTACACTTACCCTAAATTTAAGATTTTCAGGAACTCCACCATTTACTTATAAAATTAGTTCTTTACCTGAAACTACGACGTCGTTAAAAGATATTACTTTAAAGGTAAAGCCAACAGTAGCCACTACTTATACCATTGAAAAAGTGAGTAATCAATGTGGAGTTGGTATGATTTTGCCAGATAATAGTGTTAGTGTATTAACACCCTTAGGCAATGAGGAATCCTCTGAAAAAGTTAGTATTTTCCCTAATCCAACTTCTGATGAAATCACGATTGAGAATCATACAGCCAAACCAATTATCGGAACGCTAACTATTAAAGATGCAAGGGGAAAACAAGTACTACAAAAAAATATCTCATTTAATCAAAAAGAGAAAGTTTCATTAAACGATTTATCTCCAGGTATATATATAATCACTATTAAGTCTCCAAGCCTGATATTCAGCAAGAAAATCATTAAAAATTGATTTATAAACTTCATTAAAAAAGCTCTAAAATTATTCATTTTAAAGCTTTTTTTGGTATGTATTTGAAGTTTCCGTTGATTGAAACCAGTACCAACGTAATCTCAATCAAGGTACAGGTAAAACCTGTGTATCTTTGAAAGTAGAGAGAATCACCATCGTTTGAGTACTTGCTACCTCTTCAATCTCATTGATTGTTTCCATGATAAGTTTTTGATAAGAATTTATATCTTTTGCAATAACTTTCAGTAAAAAATCGCATGAACCAGTTACGTGATGACATTCGATGATTTCTGGTACTGTAGAAATTTTTTCAACAAAAGCTTCACTTACTGCTTTTCTATGTCCTGCAAGTGATACTTGTACAAAAGTCATAACCCCAAGACCTACTTTTTCTCTATCTATTTGAGCGTGGTAACTTTTAATTATACCCGATGTTTCTAATTTTTTTACCCTTTCGAGAGTAGGTGCAGGGGATAAACCGATTTCTTTTGAAAGTTGAGCGTTGGTAATTTTGCCATTACTTTGAAGTATTTCCAGAAGGCTGTGGTCTATCTGGTCAAGTTTGTTGATACTCATTGGGAGTAATTGTTTATTGGAAGTGCAATATATAATTTGGTGTAAAGTTACTGCATTTTTGAATAAATCAATTATAAATTCTGAAAATTAAAAGTAAAGTAATCTTATTTTGGGAAAATTGGCGAAAGCAGAATTAAGTTTTATTATCGTTTTGAAACTTTATTATATGAAATACTTCGCTGACGACTACATTTATGTCTAAAATCATCTATAAGAGATTTGGCTAAATGTTTAGTATTTCGACCTTGCACACGCTCTCTCCACATTCGCCATGACGAAGGTTTCATTTCTCTTCGCATCAATTCTATTACCTCTTGTTCTTTCAAACCAAATTGTATTTCAATCGCCTCAAATGGCGTTCGGTCTTCCCAAGCCATTTCTACAATTCTATCTTTGTCAATGTCGATTAAGGCTTTATATTTTTCTTTTGAATTCATAAAAATCAGTCATATTTTCATTATTACTAACAAAAGCTAAACCAGATTGTTTCATGAATGAGAGTTTAATTATTGAAATTTAGAATTGTAGTTCCAAGAAATGAAAGGAGTAAAAAAAGAAAATCTTCCATCAAAAATGTGTATTACTTGCGGAAGACCATTTGCATGGCGAAAAAAGTGGGAGAAAGTATGGGACGAAGTTAAATATTGTAGTGATGCTTGCCGAAGAGGTAAAAACGTATTAAAGTAATTCGACAGAAGGATTCCAAAAATGGTTTTTAAAATCAATAATTTGGTTTTTTTCAATATTAATCCCTTCATTTTCTAGTAATTCTTGCATTAAATTGCCTCCAAAATGATGTTTCCCAGTCAGTAAACCATTTCTGTTCACAACTCGATGAGCAGGAATATCAAGCATTCCGTGGCATGCATTCATTGCCCAACCGACCATTCTTGCTCCACCACCGCCAAGATATTTCGCTATTGCACCATAGCTCGTTACACGACCCGATGGAATAAGTCGAACAACATCATAAATATCATCAAACCTATTCTCAGCCATTTTTAATTGTTTATATTTATCTCAATAAGTAGCTCAAGATAGCTTATATTACTTGCCAATGTTACTTAACATCCAATAACTGATATTTTAGACAAATTTCCCCTTTAGGGTTTTGGGGTAATTTCCTTTTCAAGTTGGGCATACCATTCTTCACCATAAGCTCTGACAAGAGGTTCTTTCAAGAATTTATAGACAGGCACACCTAGTTTTTCTCCTAACGAACAAGCATCACTGCATATCGACCAACGGTCATAGTTGAGAGCGTGGTAGCTTTCGTATTTAGTGATACGTATTGGATATAGGTGGCAAGAAATCGGTTTTTTCCAAGTAATTTTTCCGTCAAGATAAGCCTGTTCTATTCCGCACTTCAATATCTTGTTTTCGTCATATATCGAATAAGCACATTCTTTATCTCCAATGGTGGTTGTCGAAAAATCATCTTCCCAATCTTTGATATATTTACCTTGCTCTTCGATGGCTTTAATTCCTTCGGGCGAAAGATAGGGTTTTACATGCTCAAAAACTTCTTCTAAAATCGCGAGTTCTGCTTCATCTAGTGGAGCTCCCAAATCACCTTCCACGCAACAAGCACCTTTACACTTTTCTAAATCACAGACAAACATTTTGTCAGCAACATCATCACTAATACAGGTATTATCTATTAAAATCATTTTATTTCTTCTTGAATAAAAACCTGTTAAGAATGAAAAAGTTGTGGCTTTACAGGTTTGAAAAATATTTATGAATTCAGCATACTTAAAAAAACAAATAATTGAAGTTTTCTTAAAGTGTACTATCAACTATTGTTTTATGATCAATTTTTGTCCAAGTTTTGCATTTTGGTCACTCATATTATTCCATTCTTGGATTTGATTTATTGTAACTTTATAACTCTTCGAAATACTATATAGAGTTTCACCCTTTTTTACAACATGCGAAGTCGTTGAAGTCGCAGGTTTAATCGATTTCTTTTCTACAACGGTGTTAGTAGGGCTGTCATTAGATTTTTTTAAAATTAATGTTTGACCAACCTTTATATGTTCGTTTGTCGTGATATTATTCAATTCAGCTAATTCTTTTACCGAAACATTATATTGACGAGCAACACTGTAAAGCGTCTGTCCAATATCAACCTTATGTACACCAGAACTCGATATAGTTGTAGGAGATGGCGTTGCGGTTGTTTTTTCTGGTGCAGTTTTTACGGTAGTCGGTATTGGATTAACTGGTGTGTTTTTAACAGCGGCTGGTGGAGTCGGATTTACTGGTGCTTTTTTTGTTTCGGTGGGTATTACATCATCTTTATCCGAAATTACGATAATATCATCTTCCTCTCTTGAAGGACGATTATTTTTCTTGTCACTTTCCTCATTAATTATACTTTCTGGAATTATAGGTTTTTCTATTGGTTTAGCTAGTTTTTCGGTAGTTTCTGGCTGAATAGCATCTTTTACTAATACCTTTTCTTCTTTTCCATCATACTGCTCTTTGATTGGCACTTTTTCCAATTCTTCGCTATCTTTATTATTTAATAATTTGATTGGCTGGTCTTTAGGACTTTTTTTCTGTAAATAAACAACTCTGCCTTTTTGAATTATTTGCTCGGTTTTCATTCGATTTAAGTGAAGTAAATTTTTCAATCGAATACCATACATTTGTGAAATCTGCCACATTGTTTGTACTGTCAATACAGTATGATTAGGTACAGGCCCTTTCTGGTTTTTTTTCTTCAAATAATAGATTTTACCTTCTTCGACAAATTCTTTATTGGTCATGTCGTTATAGTTAAGAAAATCGTCAATTTTCATTTTGCTGCTTTTTGCCAATGAAGCTACATCATCGCCTGCTTTTGCTAAAATGCCTTTTTTACCGTTGATTTCGTAGAAAATTGGCTCTTCTTCTGAAGTTGTAACTACAGTCAAACGTTTTAAAATCGGGAAATTCGCAGCACTCGAAGCCAATTCATTTTTAAGATTAAGTTTTAATTGAATATCCTCTAAGTTTTCGGTAGGTACTAAAATCGCTACAGAATAATTTTTGTCACTTGGAATGGTGTCCGTGAGAAGCCAAGAATTATAATTTTTTAATTCATTAATGTCAGTATTTGTCATTGTGGCAATGTCCCTAAGTGTTTTACCTTTGGTATTTTTGTATTCAACAATCGAAAAACGTGATTCTTTAAGACGATTAATTTTATATTCAAAAGCAATACGGTGGGCAATGGTCTTAAGTAAATAGCGGTCTGTTTGAGCATTAAAATCAACTTCTTTGGCATAAGTCCATTGAGAAGGTACGATTTTGCTGATGCCAGATGCTCCGAGAGAGTAAGAAAAAAGTGAAGAAATCCAGTTTCTATAAATCAGATTATTGCGTTTTATGTATAACGCCGCACCTCTGGTTGAGGCATAAATATTTTTACGTTCATCGATTTCTTTGTCCACTCGTAAGCCAACTTCTTGGGCTGCTGCGAGTTTCATTTGCCAAAAACCAACAGCATTTGAGGTAGAAATCGCATCGGGGAGGAGTGAACTTTCTGAAACTGCAATATATTTAAAATCTTCGGGTACTTCTTCTTTTTCAAGAATGCTTTCAATAATTGGAAAATACCATTGGATTCTTTCGAGTTTATCAATTAAATACCTGTTTTCAGGAGTAAGTAAAGTGTTTACCTCATTCTGAACAAGTTTTTGAGCATCTGCGTCGAGATTTACGGTAATGCCCGCAAACTCCAACTTTTTAGGGACGTCTGGAAGAATTACTTGCTGGGCAAATACTCCTTGAATGCTTATAAGAAAAAGGAGTAAAGAAGCTATTTTATTCATTTTATTAGGTTAAATATGGGTTCTATTATAAAGGTTATTTGTTATGTATAAACTCGTTATTGGGACACTGGTCAGTATTTGAAGATCTAAAAACTAATAACAAGCAATCGCACGGACGGTTCCGTAATTTCACAGTAACGAATCACCGTTTTCTTACCACAATTAGGCCGTCTCTAATTGGTAATAATATGTTTTCAGTGCGTGGGTCTTCGTGTAATTTTTTGTTAAATGCCCTAATAGAAACTGTATCTTTATCTTTTTTACTTGGGTCGAATACTTTTCCACTCCACAAAACATTATCCGATATAATATAACCTCCTTGATTTACTTTATCGAATACTAAATCATAGTATTTATGGTAATTGAGTTTATCAGCATCAATAAATACCAAATCGAAGGTTTGGGTGAGTGTTGGTATGATTTCAATAGCATTGCCAATGCGAAACTCTATTTTATTTTTGAGTGACGATTGATTGAAAAAGCCTCTAACAAATTCTTCGAGTTCCTCATTTACATCAATGGTCAGTAACTTCCCATTTTCTTGTAGCCCTTCTGCCAAACATAAGGCTGAATATCCTGTAAAAGTGCCAATCTCAAGGATATTTTTCGGTCGAATCATCTGCGAAAGCATTGATAAGAAACGACCTTGAAAATGACCAGATAACATTCTAGGTTGTAAGACTTTGGCGTGGGTTTCTCGGTTTAATTTATTGAGAATCTCATTTTCTGTCGAGGTATGGCCAACACAATACTCATCAAGTTCTTTACTAATAAACTCCATTTTATCCTACACTGATTTGTTTTCTGGGAAGCTAAACGCTTATTTAGATACAAAATTAAAATATTTTTAATAAATCCTAACAAAGTAGGTTATTTATTTTGAAATAATTAAAATTATTAATAAAACTATATTTTCAATAAATAATGAAAATACATTCTTTTAATTCAAAAAAAAAGTTAGCCGTCGCCCAGCGAATGTCGCCCAGCGAATGTCGCCCAGCGAATGTCGCCCAGCAAAGGCTTCCTTGAAACAAATCCTAAAAATTGAATTCAGACTTTATTAGATTTTGCTCTTAAACTAAAATCGGCCAACACTAAAGCAGCCATTGCTTCTACAATCGGTACTGCACGTGGTAATACGCAAGGGTCGTGGCGGCCTTTACCAGAAACTATCACTTTTTCACCTTCGGCATTAACACTTTCTTGGTCTTGCATAATTGTAGCTACTGGCTTGAAAGCTACTTTGAAATAAATATCTTCACCATTAGAAATTCCACCTTGAATTCCACCAGATAGGTTGGTTTTGGTGTGTACTTTGCCATCTTCGGCAAGAAAAAATTCATCATTATGTTCCGAACCGAATAATTCAACACCCTCAAAACCGCTACCGTATTCAAAACCTTTTACGGCATTTATTCCCAACATTGCTTTACCGAGTTCGGCATGAAGTTTATCAAAAACTGGCTCGCCCCAACCTACAGGCACACCTTTGATTACACAGGTGATTATTCCCCCGATTGAGTCACCTTTTTTGCGAATATTATCAATATAATCAAACATTTTTTGGGCCATTTCCTCGTCAGGACAACGCACGGCATTATCATCTGTTTTTGAAAGGTCAAGTTCCCAATATTGTTTATCAAGTTTTAGCTTTCCAACTTGTGTTACGTAGGCATGAATGGTAATATTATTGGTTGAAAGTAGCGTTTTTGCCAATGCTCCAGCAGCCACGCGAGCGGCAGTTTCACGAGCTGAGCTGCGTCCACCACCTCGATAATCACGATTGCCGTATTTGGCTGTGTATGTATAATCGGCGTGTGAAGGTCGAAACTGCGAAGCAATATGGCTATAATCTTTAGAGCGTTGATCTTCGTTCGGAATAACCATTGCGATCGGCGTTCCAGTTGTTTTTCCTTCAAAAACACCTGAAAGAACTTGAAATTCATCAGATTCTTTGCGTTGGGTAGTGATTCTTGACTGACCAGGTTTGCGTCTATCAAGTTCGTTTTGAATGAAATTTTCATCAAATTCAACTCCTGCTGGGCAACCATCAACTATTACTCCGATTGCCTTTCCGTGAGATTCGCCGAAAGTCGATATTTTAAAGATTTTTCCGTAAGTGCTACTCATGTATTAATTATCAATTATTAATTATCAATCAGACTTTTACTTTTTAGCCAGTGAAGTTCGGTTCGCACCATGATTATTCATTATTGGCTTTTTTCTTTCTACCCCAACTAAATAAATACAAACTTCCTATTAACATACAGATTATCAATAAATTAGAAATGTTTTTCAGCACTTCTTGATAATTTGTTTCAGTTCGTGAAGTATCAAGTTTATCAATTCCTGCAAAAATATCGTTGGAGGCATCTGAATCTTTCTCAGCAATGGTTTTACCCAAAACCTTTAGTTTTAGTGCTGACTTAAGCGTATCATACTGTTCTTTTTTTGTATTAAAAAACACCCAAAAAAAATATTTGTCGAATTGATATTGGCCAGAATCTTTAGGTAAAATTCGGTATCTGAAAAGTTTTTCACTACTTGGTTGACCATTTGGATTGTTTTCTTTGATTTCGGGTGGATAAAAATCAAAAAAACTATCATCTGTGGGAGAAGTGACATTGACGGTTGAAAAATTCCCATCGCCTACAATCTTAAATGAATAGCTAAAACTTTTACCTGTATTGATTTTTCGGGTTTCTATTTGTTCGACCAAACTAAAATTACCTGCCGAAACCTTGTCTTTGAGTGGATGATCGGGTAAGTCTAAAACCGAAATTGTTTTTGGAATATCTATAAAAATAATATTTTCTTTCTCATTTTTGATAGTTTGAACCATTCTTAATTCAACCGCAGGAATATAGATGGATTTATTGTTTAGCGGGAAATAAATCGCCTCAAAAAATTGATATGAAAGGTATTTTTTGCCGTTTATAATTGTCGGAACACCTTTCAAGTCTGAAATTAACATTCGTTGTTCTAAACAATCAGGTGATTTTATTTTCTTAGCAATAGCATCAACTTGAGCATTTAAATCATCAGCAAAATCCATCTTAATGGTATTGCTTTCTGAGACATAAAATGCCAACGAAATTCTGAAACCTTCTCCAACATAAACTTTATTTTTACTAACATTCATTGCCAAAAAAGCATTATTTTTGGCTTTTTCTAGGGAAATTGTCTCATTTGTCTCCTCAGGATTGTCTTCTGGCGAATTGACAATTAGATTGATAGATTCGTTGGTGTAATTCTTATTATTAACAGTTAGAATAAAACTAGGAATTTTGAAATTACCTTCTTTTGTGGGTGTGTAGATTTGAGTAATTGTATAGCCAAGTGGATTTTTGGAAAAAACCTTCTGTTTTGCACCTTTAGAAAAATTTGGAAATTCCGGAAAAGTACTTATGTCCGATTTATCAGTATTTCTGATGATAACTTTGATCGTAAAGTTTTCATCCAGCAAAATATTTTTTTTACTCAGTTCTATTTTAACATCTTCTTGAGCCAAAGCAATATTGGCAACAAAAAAGAGTAAAAAAATATAGAAAATATGTATCTTTAAGTAGTTCATTTTACAAAAATAACCACTATTCTCTTTGTTTACTATGATTTCCTCGATTTTTAAGAAAAAAGCCCATTTACTTTTACTTTTCCTGTGTGTGAATTCTTTAAATGCACAATGGATAAAACAGGAGTCAGGAACAGATGCTTCGTTTAGGTCAATTCATGCCATCGGCAAAAAAGTTGTGTGGGCAGGCGGGAGCAAAGGCACCGTTCTGAGAACAATTAATGCAGGTATATCATGGGAGGTGTTGAAGGTAAACGGTGCCGAAAAGCTGGATTTTAGAGATATTTATGGTGTGAGTGAAAAAGTTGCTTTTATCATGAGTGCTGGTTTGGCAGAAGAGGGTGCAGCAAAGGTTTTTAAAACAACCAATGCTGGGAATACTTGGCAAGTGGTGCTGGATCATAAAGCTAAAGGTGTGTTTTTTGATTCAATTGATTTTTGGAATGAAAATGAAGGAATTTTGATTGGTGACCCAATTGATGATAAACCATTTATTTTACGCACACTTGATGCAGGAATAACTTGGCAAAGAATTGAAAATGAAAAATTACCATCCGTGTGGGAAGGCGAGGCTTCATTTGCATCAAGCGGCTCTTGCATAGCTGTTCAAGCCAATGGGAAAGCATGGTTTAATACTCAAAGCAGGATTTTCTTTACACCCGATAAAGGTGAAACTTGGCAGGTTTACCAAACTCCTTTCAAAAAAGGACAGACCGCTGGTATTTTTGGACTGCATTTTTGGAACGATAAACAAGGAATTGCCGTAGGTGGCGACTATAAAAACGATAAAGAAAAGGTCGAAAATGTGGCGATTACACAAGATAGAGAAAAAAATTGGGAGTTTTTGACATCCGCCAAACCCGATGGCCTAAAAGAAGCAGGCTGGAGATTACCCAATAAAAGCCTTTTACTAGTCGGAACTTCTGGTACGAGCATTTTAGAAAAAAATAAAACTGAATGGAAAGTAATTGATACGGAATCGTTTCATGCAATTTCGTGCTTCAAAGATGACTGTTGGGCAATCGGTGCAAAAGGAAATTTAGCAAAATGGGGGAAGTGAAACAGTCAACCGTCCACAGTTGACAGTCGATAAAAAACTATTGACTGTGGACGATTGATTGCGGACTTTTATTTTGCTCTTTCGTCAAGCTTGAGTTGAATGAAGTAAGATACTAATAATCCTGCTCCGCCAAAAATCATAATTAAAGCAGGGTAAAGCGCTTCATTATCTTGTTTTACGCTTGCAATCATATTTGCTATAAATATACCGAGTCCCACACCTACAAATAGACATCCCCAGCGAAGTGCCGATACTGGATTTACATTTGCACGCTGTTTTTGAGGTAAAGTCATGCCTTTTTCAATCATTGCCATTTTCTCGTCGTTATCAAATTTTCTTAAAATAATCATTAATCCGACAAAGCCTAATATAGCTGTAATAGGAATCGACATTGCTACAATTGCTGCTCTTGGGTCCATAATCTTGTGTATGTTTTAAAATATTGAAATTTATTTTTGCTGATAGGATGCAGGTTTTTGGGTGGAGGTTACACGTTTTGGAATTACGAATTACGAATTACAAATTACGATTTTTTTAAAATGCTTGTAGTTAATACTTTAATGATAGTTAAAACAGTTTTTTATGAAATATTTTTGATAAAAGACTGTAAACCGTTTGCTGTAAACTTTTTAGCTGTAACTTTTTCTAAACTATCTGCATCCAATCATCGTGAATGATAATCAGAAAGATATAAACATACTCAATCGTATTCGGTCTGGCGATAAATCGGCATATAAAGAGCTAATTAATCGCCATAAAGATTATGCCTTTACGGTTGCATTCCGAATTCTAAATAACCGAGAAGATGCCGAAGAAGTAGCTCAAGATGCTTTTATGCAAGTTTTTGGGGCTTTAAAATCATTTAATGCTGAATCTAAATTTACAACTTGGTTTTATCGAATTGTTTTTAACGCGGCTTTGATGCAGAAACGCAAAAATAAAGTTGAGTCGGTTGAAATAGATTCTTCTTCAGAGGCATTTCAGGTAAGCCATTCGAGCGATTCGGCGGTAGATTTACAAAAAAATGAACTCAAAAATGCCATTCAAAAAGCCTTACAAAATCTTTCAGCCGACGATACCGCAATGATAACTTTGTTTTATTTAAAAGAATTATCATTGGAAGAAATATCTGAAATTACGAAAATAAGTGCTGAAACCGCCAAAGTAAAAATCCACCGAGCCAGAAAACGCTTGGCCGAAGAAATGAAAAAAATGTTGAAAGATGAAGTGAAAAGTTTATAATGAAATCAATTTATTATGGAGATGCTATTTAACATTAAAAATAAAATGAACTTTGGTTTTTTTTCTAACACATTTCTTTGGTTATTAC
>Ga0247831_1001010_pt1 | contig 57079 bp, 93 predicted proteins | sample LaCruzMarch2015__9_FD_192406 | JGI IMG/M metagenome (GOLD analysis project Ga0247831, IMG submission 192406) | Freshwater microbial communities from meromictic Lake La Cruz, Castile-La Mancha, Spain - LaCruzMarch2015_1m | ecosystem: Environmental > Aquatic > Freshwater > Lake | place: Spain...
TTGTAAATGGAGCTGCTCCTTTTTCTTATACAATTGATGGTGTAACACCTACACTCTTTGGAGGTAATGCCTTTTACTCAAACTTAACTGCTGGAAATTATGTCGTGGTGTGTACTGATGATGATGGGTGTATCAGTAATACAATTAATATCATTGTTAATGAAAATTCATCTGTTCAAAATAACACAGCACAACTTCAAGATGTTCTTTGTAATGGAGAATCAACCGGAAGCTTTCAAGTTTCTTCAATAAATGGATTACCACCATACACTTACACATTAGGAGCAGTTAGTAATCTAACAGGCCAATTTAATAATCTATCAGCAGGTAATTATATAGTTACAGTAACAGATGATAATGGATGTAGTAATTTTCACAATGTTTCTATAAATGAAAACGCACCAATTGTTAGTCAAATAGTATTAGTTGATGATGCTAGTTGCTTTGGTGGATCTGATGGTGATATAGAATTATCTTGTATTGGTGGGACAGCTCCGTATAACTATTCTATTGGATCTATTACTAATAATAATGGAATTTTTTCTGATGTATTACCTGCGGGAAATCATCTTGTGACTATTGAGGATATAAATGGATGTCAGATTCAACAGAATATTGCGACTGGTGAAGCATCACAAATTTCAATATTTCCACCAATTGTTCTGGATGTTGATTGTTTCGGAAATAGCACTGGTGAAATATTAATATTTGCTAATGGTGGAACCCCACCATATACATACACACTTGGTGCATTAAATAATATAACAGGAGTTTTTTCAAATTTACCAGTTGGTAATTATCAAATAACAGTAACGGATGTAAATTCTTGTGTTTATATAACCAATCCAATTACTATTCTAGGTCCAAATCTACCACTATCTAGCACACTTAATACAACTGATCCAATTTGTTTTGGATCAAGTGATGGTCAAATATCGATAAATGTTAGTGGTGGTACAAGTCCTTATGTAGTAAATTGGAATAGTATTCCGGCTCAAGTTGGAAATTTAGCAACTAATCTATCATCTGGTATATATCAAGCAACTATTACTGATGATAATGGATGTCAATTTACAAATAGTGCTACCTTATTTCAACCAGATGATATTATATTAAATACTGTAATTGTAAATTCAACTTGTATTGGTCAGCCGATTCAGTTAGATGCAACTCAACAAAATGCAATTGCACCATATACTATTACTTGGTCTAATAATATAGATGCAACTATTGTTAATAATTTAGATTTTGTTACTCCTCAATTAAATACAGTATATACCGCACAAATAGTTGATGCTAACGGATGTAATGAAACAGACAATCAATTAGTAGTTGTAAATCCTCTACCAGATCCTAGTTTTTCTACTAGTGTAATAACTGGTTGTGATCCTCTTTGTATAGATTTTATAATTGATAATTCAAATCCAAACTATCAATATGTTTGGGACTTTGGTGATGGGAAGAAATTTGTTGGAATATCAGATAAACATTGTTATGGTAATGAAGGTATATTTACAGTATTTGTGGATGCTATAACTGATCTTGGATGTCGTGATAGTTTGAGAAAGACCGACTTAATAATAGTGAATAAAAGTCCAACTGCGGAATTTTCAATAACACCAGAGACAATTACAACCATTGATAAGCCGGACTTTAAATTTGAAAATCTATCACAAGATGCTGACTTATACTTTTGGTCATTTGGGGATAGTCTATCAAGTCAAGAGGAAAGTCCGGAACATACTTACTTTCTTCCTAATAGTTATTGTGTTAAACTAGTCACAGTTGCTAATTATACAACTGGTATTCCTACTTGTGCTGATTCTATAACACATTGTTTAACACTAATTCCATTATCGGTTTGTTATGTTCCAAACTCATTCACTCCAAATAATGATGGTTATAATGATATATTTAAAGCTCGAGGATCAATGATATCAAGTTTTGAGATTACAATATTTAATAGATGGGGAGAACAAATATATAGATCATTCGATATGGATAATGGATGGGATGGAACTTATGGAAAGAATTTTTCACCAGATGGTGTTTATTTCTACATAGTTAAATATCGTGATGTGAAATTTAAACCATTCTTAATAGAGGGTACGGTTACTCTAATAAGATAAAAAATAATAACTGCTAATGTTAAGTTTAGATTGGTTTTGTCAGGTTCCACTTGATTTTGAACATAAAAATTATCTTCTACTTCAATATCTTAAATTAGTGGATGATAGTTTTTCGGTTCGTAAGTTAAGTCCTTACTTACTTTGGACTGAAAAACTGGTTAAAGAGTTAGTAGATTTCCAATCAAAATCAAAGTTGATTGAAATGAATTTGAGAAGTGACATTAAGTCGATTGATTTAGTAAATCTAAAAATTATTAGAAAAGATATTCAAAAAAATAATGAGATTGAGGCAGTATTTGAAACAGTTGAGTATTCAACACCTCTTCTACAATCTAAGATTGATTTAGGATATAAACTTTTAAATAAATATCCACAATTACTTTTCTAACACTTCAACGTATATTGGAGATTCTATTTTAAATAGTTCCTCAACTTTTATTTGATCATCTAAACCTAGCCAAATCATTGTTGATTTTCCCTTAGATGAATCATGACAAGCAAATAATTCATATGAAAGGTTAGATTCTCTAACTTTATTAACGACTAGTGAGTCATTTGTCACAATAATTATTTCATAATCATTTTTAAGTATGTGAGTTTTTGAATCGATCTTTATAAAAGATTGTGCTGGTTTTTTATTACTTTGTGACTTAACTGTTAGACAAAGTAAAGTAGAAATGATAATAAGTGATAATTTTTTCATATTATTAAATTTTATTTTAAAAATTATATATTCAAATTAAAAAGCATAAAAAAACCCAGTAGGAGTCTCATTGCGACTTGAAACTCACTACCGGGTTAGAGATTAAAAGATTCGCAGTCTTTACCTCCCAAACATCTAAATTCATATTGATAATTTAGTAGATGTTGATTAACTAAATTTCTCACCTGCGAGTCACAGGACTACAAAACTCCACCTACCCTATTTAGGTGTCCCATTTTTTCATTAACTGATAGGGTCAGTTGATTATTTGAGATATTTTAAAGATATCACGGTTGTTTGGCTAGTCGGCTTTTGGCAGCTCCCATTCAACAATACAAATATACTAAATAATTTTAATATATACAATATGTTAATTAAAAAGTTTCAAAGATTTAATGAAAATCTATTTGGTATAAGAAGAAATAGAAAAATTGAACAATCAAATATAGATAATTGTGTTCAAGATATTTTAGAATTTATTAAAGATAACGGTTATGAAACTTGGGATGATTTTGTTGAAATCAATACATTTGGAAGAAAGGTTGTTAATATGTTGATTGATAATAATTGTAAAAATATGGATGAGGTTAAAGAAGTTAAATTCCTAATTCGTTTAAAACTTTCTGATATAACTCAATTAGAAGTGATGTTAAAAGAATACGAGAAATTAGAAGATTATGAAAAGTGTCAAATAATTAAATCACAAATTGAAAACAAAAAACCACTCAATTGAGTGGTTTTTTTTATTTCTCTTTTCTCCAGATTAACCATCCGATTAAAATACCTATTATTATTCCAGAAATCATAATTATTTACTTGTAACGTCTTTATCATCATCAGATAAGAAAGTATTGGCCTGATATGATATTCCAGAATCCATTGCCACTGCTCTTGATCTAAATGATTTAGTCATTGATGCATGAAGCTTCTTGTTTGACATCTCATCACCAGAGAACTGCATAACGTTTTTAACATCAATACCATATCTTGATGCGGTTGAGATTGAATCAATATTAGCACCAACAAATGTGAATGTCCAACGGTTTGTTGCTTGTAATTCTTCAATCATTGATTTAACTTTTGATCCATCAAATTCTCTTGAAGCATTTTCTTCACCATCTGTTATGATAACAACAACTGCTGCTGCCTCACCAGAAGCAATCTTATCACCTATTTTTTCATTTAAATTACGAACACCTACTCCAATCGCATCCAATAGTGCAGTCATTCCAGAACATCTGTAATTGCTTTCTGATATATGTTCTAAAGCACTTGATTTACGATCTGAGTATTCAATAGTTACTGAGTCACTAAAATGTATAAATGACATATTATACTTTTGATTTGGAAATTCCTTTTCAAGTTGTTTAATAGAATCAATTTGTTCATTAACACCACTGATTGTTGATTTTGTTAAAGGATTCATAGATGATGATGCATCTACGATAAGAAGATAATAAGTTTCCTTTGGAACTACATTTTCTTTGTTAATTACTTTAGCTTTGGGCATATGAAATGATTTTATTTTTTATACTTAAAAAGTAAAATTAGTTTTAATATATAGAATAAATTAAATTTAAATAAATTATGAAACATATTAGAAAATTCGAATCATATAGAAATAATAAGAATGTAGTAAATGAAGAGATTCTTGGATCTGTTATAAACTTCTTCAAAGGTATGTGGACTAAGGCTGTTGATGAAATCAAAAAATTAGGAAAAAATCCTTCTCCAGAACAAGTTGAAGGATGGATGGATAAAAATCCAATGAATCCAGCTGATGATGGTTATATTTTCAAACCACAGATGGATGAATTTAAAAAGAAAACAGAGGCTAACGAACAAGATTGTTTAGACCTGATTCAGAATTTACTAGATCCAGAAACTGGATGTTTGGGTAAATCAGGATTACAACCACTCTATGATAATATTTTAAAATCATTTGGAAAAGATTCACCAACAATTGATATTGTTAAATATTACATGGAAACTATTAGAAATAGAGCAATCAAAGATTATAAATTCGCAGGAGGTCCAGATTTGAAAGTAGGAACTGATGCAAAAATAGATCCTAAGAAAATAAACAAAGATATGAAGGATACTACACATCTACCAGATTTTAAGAAGGTTATATTAACAGCTGGTCAAGATGCTAAAAAAAGAAAACAAATATGTGTTGATTGGGTTGAGAAAACATTATTACCAAGACTCGATAAATATTGTGCAGAAATTAATAATGAACAGGTAGATGTTTATTTGAAATCTATTAATAAGGAAGCACCTAAAGGTGCATCTGATTATGTAGTTGGAGATACTGTAATTTATAAAAGAGAGAAATTTGTACAAGCTGATTGGGATAAACTAACAGATGATGATAAGAAAAAGCCAAATGAAGGTAAGGTAAAAGAAATCACTGATAAAGAACAAATTGGTACAAAGAAAATTTCTAAAATTGAAGGTGATAAAATATCATTTGAAGGTGCTGAATTTACTAAAACGGCAGGTGATATACTAATGAAAGTTGAAGTTGTAGCTGGTGATGAATCTAAAAAAACAGCAGATACTTTGAGTAAAATAAAAGGTGATGAAGAGAAAATGAAACAAGTAAATACATACGCCGAATTTATTCAAAAGCCAGATAATAAAGATAAGATAGAACAGGTTAATAAAATTCTTTCAGGAGAATAATCTGAATAAACTATTATAAATTTTTTCATATATTAAGTATGAGAAAATCAAAACCACTAATAGTTGCTGTTATATTTACTATAATATGCTATATTTCAATAGCCATATTCTTTATGCAAGAAGAATTTACCGAAAATCAATATCAAGTTGAAGTAACTAAATGCTCAGGCGAGATAGACACACTCTACTTCTCAACAAAAGGTGGAGAAGAAGCAATAAATACATTTCGCGAAGCTGTTCCTGTTTTACAAATTGGAAAGAAAAAGTTCGTTAATGTGTGTGAATATAGAATACTCTCTAAAAATAGAATTAACTAAAAATTATGACAGACGAGAAAAACCTAACTAAACTTGAAAAAGATATCAGGAGTAAAATGATACAGATTAAATCTGGTAGATTACTACCAAAGAATTCTGGAATTGGTAAAATGATTAATCTACTTAAAACATTAGATGAAACATTACACACAGAAATAATGGATGAATACAAACAAATTTTATCATCAAAAAAGTGACAAGAAATTTATTTGTATATGGCACACTATCTCTAAAATATAAACAAGAAGAGTTAGGGTTGGTTTTTGACTCAACTACCGAATATGATTATATAAAGGGATTTAAACTGATTGAGATTAATACTGATGATAAATACTTAGCAGCAATAGAATCAAATCAAGATATTATTTCTGGTAAAATTTTAATAAATTGTAACTTAGATGAATGTCTAAATAATTTAGACCGATGGGAAGGAGAACACTACACCCGATCGGAAATAACAACTGAAGTTAATAAAATAAAAGTAATTTTTTATCACAAAAAAGAGAGTCAATAGACTCTCTTTTTTTATGACTTAATAAGTTTAAAATCTCTTCTATACTTAAAAACTGCTAGGTCTTTTGCCTTTGCTTCAATCTCAATATCAAAGTCTAATCCAAAGGTTTGAATCTCTTCATAGATATAATCAGCGTGAGCAGTTGCAACACCTTTAACATCTTCAAGTAGTTTAGAAGAACTCATATGTGTTAGACATCTTGTTGACCAAGTTGAGTGTGCTAGCTTTAAAGCTTCTTCCATTGTTTGGTCTTTAGGACCATAATTAAAATGGTGTTGGTCAAATACGATCGGGATAAAAATTTTTCTATAAACATTCTCGTATAGAAACTTTACAGAGTATTGATTAGGACTATCATCGTTCTCAACGGTTAATCTCTTCTTACAAGAGTCGGAAAGTAGTTGAAAACTCTCACAAAACTTACGGGTAGCATCAGTAAGTGATGGTTTTGTAGTACCAATATGTATATTAATTGGATAAAATGTGGTCTGATCAAGTCCCATTATGTCCATGATTTCAGCATGTTTATTAAGTTCATCAATAGCATTATCAATGACTCTTTGATTCTCACTTGCTATTATACAAAAGTGTGAAGGGTGAAAAGATAGTCTGAATGAGTTTTTCTTAGCAAAATCACCACACTCTTTTAATTTTCTACATATTAAATTATAGTTTGGTAAATCTTTGATTTTATAGAATCCTAAACATGGAAACATGTCACTTGACATCCTATAAACATAAATATTATTTTTAAGATTCCACTCTAGTATCTTTTTGAGATCATCAATATTTTTAATTGTTAATTCTGAAACATAGTTCAGACCTTTAGATTCAAATGTCTTTTTAACCATTCCTCTATTAACAGAAATTTGATCCTTCTTACTTAGATTAGAATTAATCGAAATATTTATACAACAATATCCTATGTTTTTCATTAAACAAATATATGAAATTATTTTTATATATACACTATGAAATTTATAAAAGAATTCGCAGCTCATAAAAAAGAAGTTATACCAATAGAGACACTATTTACAGATGATGAATTTTCTGACATAAAGGATTTATATAGAGATTTAGTAGAGGATCTTGATTTAACTGATGTGTCAGATTCAGGCATTCCACTACCAATGGACAGTAATCTATCATATTTTTCTAAGATATCTGGAGAAAAGTTTAAAATTGATATAAGAATTAGAACTGCAAAATTAGAATTCAGTGCTTCTTTTTTGGTCAGTGGAAAGGAAGATATGGAAAAATATAATTCCATTACAAAAGATATACAACCATTTATTGATACATTAAAATCAATGGGTTATGAAGTAAATAAGAGTGATATAGATTATAAATTAGACTCTTGGGAATATGTAACCGCTGGTATAAAAATAAGTATAACAAAATGAAAATTAAAAGATTTAACGAAATGGCTGACTTTGATTTGGCTAATAATATAGCAGAAGATTTATTACCTAAACTTCAACAAAAAAGAAGTGAAGGTGAAATTATAACTCCAGAATATTTTGAAAATTTTATGAGTGAAAATGGTGGAGACTTATCAATGGCAGATGCTGTTATGTCGTCATTAGTGGAAATGGGATTTGACTTTGATTAAGAAGATTAAATCTATCCAAGAATCTGAGTAATTTTCTCTTCCCTGACTTGTTGTATATCCTTAAAATTAAGTTTGAATTTTTTCTCATTAAAAGGAAACCAATCCCAACCAGCAGTGCTTTTAAGGACATCTAAATAATAGATAGGAATACCAGTTTCTTCATGAGGTGTGATCTTATATTCATATTCACAATTCTCTTTAAAGAAAATAGTTTGCATCTGACTTAAATCAACTTGAAAATCTTTTTTACATATACATTTCATATTAAATATCTAAGTCAGGATTCTCTTGAGTTATAACTTTACTACCTTTCTCAGTTGCAAACCAAATGGTTTCACCGTGCTCATTTTCAATACTATCAACTAATCCTTTAGATTGAAGTGAGTATAGATTATATTCAGTAAATGATATTTTAATTACTTCAAGTAGTTCATCATCATTTAATCCAAAATCATCAGAATCATTAAGCCATTTTGGCAAAACCTCTTTACAGATTTCATCTTGTACTATCTCACAGAATTTATCAGGATCAATTTGCTCATCTATTGCCCAATCTCTAAAGTGTTTAGAGACATCAAATGCGTAATCAGATATTTGTTGTGGATACATAGTTATATTTTTATCAAATATAGTAAAAATTACTGTCTTGTCAAAATAAATTTATTACCATAGTTAGTCATTTTGAAGCCAGGTAAGGGATTTATTTCTAAAAATCTAGAATATAATTTAGTTCTTTGACTTATAAAATCTCTTTGAGTTTCTTTAGAAAGACCTTCAAATGATATTCGGTTACACCATAACTTACGATTTGTGAAATCAGATAATATATCACTTAATACAGTTCTAATTATTCTATATGGATTAGATTTTACTGTCTTAGATACTGACCAATTCTGAATATCTTCATCCCAAACAAAATATGAAATACTATATTCTTTACTTAGACGCTTATCTCCAGCTAAAATGTTTTTGAACTGAACAAGAAATCTATTTCCTAAATCATCTTCAAATGTGTAATCAACATTATAATTATCATCTCTTACAAGATTAATTGATGTTTTATATGATTTTGATTCTTGAAATAACTTAAAATATGTTAAATGTCTCACTTAATATATATAAAATATTAAAAAGTAATATTAAAAGATAATATATACAATATAAAAAAAATGACAATATATGAAATACCTAAAAACTTTTGAATCATTTGAGGAGTCGGTTGAATTAAACGAAGGACTTTTAGATTCACCTGTGTATAAACTACTTTCGGATAAGGATAAAAAGAAAAAAATGATGGAAATTAATATTCCACAATATATCAAACAAGCTTTAACTGCAAAGAAGTACACAGATATGGACACTAAGAAGGTAATTGATCTTTCAGATTTAACTGAGGAAGATTATAAAAAAGCTATTGAAATGGGTGAATCTAACAAATGGGCAAACCCAGATGGTATGATGTTAGGTGGACCTCCAAAATTTTTCAAAGAAGCTGATGAAAAAATGAAAAAGGCTTACAAATATATTTACACAAGAATTGATAATCTTTCGGGTAAAGAGCCTCATAGTTTCGGAGATGGTCCTAAATAATTTTAAAAAATTTGTTTTTGTATAAATTTATTTATATATTTAGACCATAAAAAATTAAAAAATGCTTCCAAAAAATAGAAAAATCACTAACACACTTGGATTGTCTGTCTTTAAATTCGAAATGATTGCTAAAGATTGTGAAATCGATCAAAGAGATTTCCAATCTTGGGGATTAACTCCAACAGAAGGAAAGCGACACATAATGTTTTTAACAGAAACACCTCAGAAAATCAATGAATATATTTCAAAATTGGCTTCTGAGGGTGTTTCTTTTTCTTATACAGATATCACTCAATCAGTTGTTAGAATGATTGATGTTGATCCTCTTTTACATCGAGCTTATAAATACAACGAAATTTTTAAATGGAGTATTGATCAAATCCGTTTTCAAAATTTAAACTATGATGATGTGTTAGATAAAATTAATGAATTCGGTAAGGATTCTCTCGATGATATCGATCTAAAAATTTTACAAAACGTTTAAATAATTTTTTATATTAATCATTTTTTTTTATATTTGTAAAACAAACAACAAACAAATATAGACATGACTAAATTCTATAAAAATATCTGGTGTTTACCCGCTCGTTTTCTACACGAGTTATCACACATATTTGTTGCTCTTCTACTTTTCAGTAAAGTTGAAAAGATCCAAATCAGGCGACTTGACTGTATTAGGCTTTATATTTCTAATCTTAACACTTTAACACAAGTTCGATTAGTAGCATTCTCTCCAATTTTAGTTCCATTAGCATTTTCTCTACTATCTTTAAAAGATTTAAATTTCGTTTGGGGTGTAGTTTATCTTTTATCTACTTTTAGAACAACAGTTCCAAGTTTAGTAGATTTTAAAACAGCAAAAGTTCCCGTACCAAGTTTCATTAAGAATCTTTATAATGAAGGTGATGAAGATGATGAAGAAGTTTTTGAATTTCCAGATGATGAAATCACTAATTAAACCTACTTTCAAGTAGGTTTTTTTTATTTATATAAATGCATAAAAAAAGACCATCAGAAAATCTGATGGTCTTTTTTAATTTGAAATGGATTAGTACATTCCACCACCCATTGGAGGAGGAGTAGAATTTTTACTATCTTCCTTTTCTTCAATAAGAGCACACTCGGTAGTGAGAATCATTGAAGCCGCTGAAGCTGCGTTCTGTAAAGCAACTCTTGCTACTTTTGTTGGATCAATTACACCAGCTGCAATCAATGGTTCGTAAGTTTCAGTTCTGGCGTTGTAACCAAAGTCATTAGACCCTTCACGAACTTTATTCACTACAACAGAAGCATCACCACCACAGTTGTTAACAATTTGACGAAGTGGTTCTTCGATAGCTCTACGAATGATAGAAATACCAGTGGTTTCATCCTCATTTGAACCTTTAAGTCCATCTAATTTTTGAGTAGCTCTGATGTAAGCTACACCACCACCTGCGATAATTCCTTCTTCAACTGCTGCACGAGTAGCGTGAAGTGCATCATCAACACGGTCTTTCTTTTCTTTCATTTCAATTTCAGTTGCTGCTCCAATGTAAATAACAGCAACTCCGCCAGCTAATTTAGCTAAACGTTCTTGAAGTTTTTCGCGGTCATAGTCAGATGTAACTGTTTCAATCTGAGATTTAATTTGTGAAATACGAGAAGCGATTTCAGATTTTTCACCACCACCATTAATGATAGTTGTGTTATCTTTATCAATTACAATTCTTTCACAACCACCTAGATCACTAAGTTCAGTTGATTCTAATTTCATTCCAAGTTCTTCGGAAATAAAACGACCTCCTGTTAGGACTGCGATATCTTCTAAAATTGCCTTACGACGATCACCGAATCCTGGTGCTTTAACAGCGGCTACTTTCAATCCTGCTCTAACTTTATTAACAACTAATGTTGCTAGAGCTTCTCCATCTAGATCTTCTGAAATAATCAGAAATGGTCTTGAAGTTTGAATAACTTTCTCCAAAATCGGAAGAAGATCTTTCATTGAAGAAACCTTCTTATCATAGATTAAGATGTAAGGATTGTCCATTTCAACTGTCATTTTATCTGTATCAGTAACAAAGTATGGTGATAGATATCCACGGTCAAATTGCATTCCCTCAACAGTTTTAACTTCTGTTTCAGTGCCTTTAGCTTCTTCAACGGTGATAACACCTTCTTTTCCAACTTTAGTCATTGCGTCAGCAATGAGTTTACCGATAACATCATCATTGTTAGCTGAAATAGATGCTACTTGGTGAATTTTTTGGTAGTCGGTTCCAACTTCTTGAGATTGTTCTTCAAGAGATTTTACTACCACAGTAACAGCTTTATCCATCCCACGTTTTAGATCCATTGGATTAGCACCAGCTGCTACATTTTTAAGACCACTTGTAACAATAGATTGTGCTAGGACTGTTGCAGTAGTTGTACCATCACCTGCTTGGTCGGCAGTTTTAGATGCAACTTCTTTAATAATCTGAGCACCCATGTTTTCAATAGCATCAGATAGTTCAATTTCTTTAGCTACAGTTACACCATCTTTTGTTATTTGTGGAGATCCGAATTTTTTATCAATTACTACATTACGACCTTTAGGTCCAAGTGTTACTTTTACTGCATTTGCGAGTTTATCAACACCACGTTTTAAACCATCACGTGCGTCAAGGTCAAATTTAATTTGTTTTGCCATATTTGTTTAGATTATTTTTTATTAGATGATTGCGAAAATATCAGATTCCTTCATAATCAGGTAATCTTTACCTTCAAATTTGAATTCAGTTCCTACATATTTACCATACAGGATTGAGTCTCCTTTTCTAACTGTTAAAGGCTCATCTTTTTTACCATCACCAGTGGCAATTACACGACCACGTTGTGGTTTCTCTTGAGCAGTATCTGGGATGATGATACCGCCCGATGTTCTTTCTTCTACGGGAGCAGGTTCCACCAGAACCCGGTCACCTAAAGGTTTAATTTGTTCTATCATAAATTTATTTAGTTAATTGTTTAATTGTTTCTGAATTATTATATGTTGAGACTGAAAAATGTTTATAAGAATATTTAAAAAAATTAAAGAGTGATTAATTCATCATAAACCTTTTTAATTCCAGTGGTTGCGGATTCTTGTATATGATAAAAGAAGTGCTCACGTAATCGTGGTAGATTAAAATCTCTATCAGATGGATCAACATAATAAATTAATGCGGTTTCCCTGCACATAAATGGTATAATGTTAGCAGGTGCTACTTGCATTGAAGTTCCAATAATAATACAAATATCACAATCTTTTGCAGCCCTTTCCGCCTGTAGTAATTTATCAGAGTCTAAATCTTCACCAAACCAAGTTACATATGGTCTAAGCTGAGATCCTCTCTCACATTTATCACCAATTTTGATATCATCCTTACACTCATATGTGAGTGATGAATCTAATGTTGATTGTGATTTATATAATTCTCCGTGTAGATGTATAACTTTACGAGATCCGGCTACTTCATGTAAGTTTGTAACATTTTGTGTAACTACTGTAACATTAAAATCTTTCTCTAATTCAGCAATTATTTTATGTGCTAAATTTGGTTTAATATCTTTTAGTTTAGCACGGTAATTATTATAGAAGCCGAGAACTTTTTCTTTATCTCTATACCATCCATCAATTGTAGCAACATCTTCAACTTTGAAATTATTCCACAATCCATCTTTAGAGTCACGAAAAGTATCTACACCAGATTCTTTATCAATTCCTGCTCCTGTAAATACTAAGATGTTCTTCATTTCATTTTTTATTTAAGTTACAAATATAAGGAATATTATGAACGGATTCTTTATAAGTTTATTAAATTAATATATAAAATATGGATTATAAATTGATTGTTGAATCATTACTCTATTACTCTCCAAAATTTCGTGATGTTCTATACAAAATGAGAGATGAAATATCAAAAGATATTCTATCAATTGAAGGTGATGATATTAAAGACGATTTAACCTTTATAGATGTTGATGATGATGGAATGGTAACATTCTCAACGATGAATAATTCTATCGGTAAAATTAGAACTATTGTAAAAGATTCTGAAATGGATTCAACTTGGAAAAGAGAATCCGGTGATACTATATATGATTTAGATAGTAGAGGAAGTGGTCCTAATGTTTATAACTCAGGAAGAAATCAACTTAGAATTGGAAAACTAGTAAAAAAATTATTTGGCAATAGGTATAATGATTCTGAAATAGAAAAATTTGTTAATAATTTTAAATCACAAATAACAAAATCACAAAGGTTTGAAATATGGGAGGGGAAAAAGATCGCCAAAGCATATGACGAATCTGCTTATAAATTTAGAGTTGGGTCATTGGGACAATCTTGTATGAATAATAAATTTGAATGGTTATCAATTTATTACAATAATCCAGATACATGTAAAGTACTAGTATTATTAGAAGGAGATGAAATAGTGGCTAGATCCATACTTTGGAAAATTGATCAATCTTGGGAAATAAACAATAGACATGATAGAGTAAGATTGAAGAAATTAAATATTGGATGGTTTTTAGATAGAGTATATTCTACAGATGATTATATGGTGTTAAAGATGATAAAGTGGTGTGAAAAAAGTGGATATGCAACTAGATATTATAATAATTCGTCTGATAGAGATATATTAAATTTCAATGGTCATAAAATTTGTTGTGATTTAGAAGTAAAGGCCAATCCACCAATTGGAGAATCGTTTCCATATATGGATACATTTTGTAGATATGATATCTATAAAAAGATATTATTTAATGATGCTGGTTATACCGATGGTAATAAAAAACCTGGTCATATTTTACTTTCATTGATGGGTGAATATACTTCTAAATTCTATCCAAAAACTAGTAGAATTATCAGTAAATTTAAAGATTTCTTCAAAAGTATTTAAACTATTAACACTCTGGACAATCTAATCTACCATCACCACCACATTCTCCACAAGTTACTTCAGCATCACCACCACATTCTTGACAATCATTCTCACCATCTCCAAGACAAACATCACATTCTATTTTACCTGTTCCAGAGCAATCCGAACACTCTTCACCTTCCTTCTCACCTTTACCATCACAAGTTGAGCAGTTAACCTTACCTTCACCATCACAATCATCACATTCAACTTTACCAGTACTTCTTCTAGCAGATCTTGAATAACATTCTTCACAACGAACATTACCATCACCACCACACTCATAACAATCTACTCTACCATCTCCATCACATACCTCACAACTTGATTCGTGCTCACTCCAAGTTCCATCAGTTACTTCCAATGTGATTACAGATCCACTTCTTTTAGTTGCATAGTCAGATGACAATACACCAGTTGATAAATCAAAGTATTTAAGAGTATCCAAATATGGATATTTATTATAACCACCTTGTCTTTCATTTTTTAAAGTCAAAGATAGTGCTTCATCTTTAGTATCAAATGTAGATTTCAACTCACCACTTGATGAATTTTGATTTACCTTATGATACCAATTATTTTTATAACAGTAGTCCTTAAATATCTGAATCACCGAATCACTTGTTGTATAGATTCTATCCATAAAAGTAATTTTAGGATTATCCAATTTCCAAAGTATAGCACGGCCAAGTATTTTATCACCAGTATCATTTTTAAGTATTACCATTGATACTTTTTCAGGATTATTAACATAGATATCAAAAAAATCAGAATTAACATCACTCATACATGAATTTCCTAGAGTTGATGTTCTTCTAACATAATTTTTACAATCATACCAATAAGCTATTTTATCTCCTGATACAACTTCAAAATCTTTGAAGATATCATTCATTCTATCCCAAGCAGCCTTATACTTATTAACAAAATCCTCAACTTGACTATCTGTAAAATTTTGACCAGAAACTTTCAATACCGATCTTATACCCCTACCTATTCTTATAGGTTGACGAGATTGTGAAAATAGAATATCATCAAGTTTAACACTTTGAAGTTTGTTTTTATTAACAATAGAAGTACCACCTGGAAAAACAACTTTACAGTAAATATTCTCACTCTTAGTTGATTTTTCTGACTTAATTAATTCACCCTTTTCACCAGAACTTGGATGATATGTTGAATCACCTTCGGGAGTGTATTCTAATCTTGAGAATATCTCATTATTTACTGGAGAATGTTTTAAAAATCCGCCATCACCTTCATATATGACTATATTTTCCTGACCCTTACTTAATTCCTTAATCTTTCTATCAGTAATAAAAGTAAATTGGTCTCTATCTAGTGTATCTAGATAATTATTAGCCATTTCAAAATCTTGAGATTCCATATCTAAAATAGCTTTAGATACTGGAGAATCAATATCTGATAGGAGTTTTTTGAATTTTGTTGAATAAACAACGATAGATTCTAATAGAAGTGATTCAAGTATAAAGTCGGTATATCTTAACATGATTTAATTAATTCATTTTATTTATATATTATAATTCTAATTCCAAATTATAATATATATCAAAATGAGATACTTAAAATCAATATTTGAAAATATTACAATCTATGACGAAAGAATAAGAGAGTTTTTTCCGGAAGAAGTACATCTTTATACATCTGAAGGTAGTTTTGTACTTAAAAAGTCAGATATAACTCTTGAGAATGATATTATAAGAGCATTCTACTATCAAAATACATCCAGTGATGGTAATGTTGCTAAAGATGGTGAGCCAGATATGTTAGGTATTGACTTACACTTTGTTAAAAATGAAAATGGATTTAAAACACTTGTTAATATAACTTACGGAGATCAAATGAAATCAGAGTTTTCTATTGAATCACCAAGTAAAATATCAATTAATCATTATAATGGAATTGGTTCTGTTGCTGATTCGGAGACACAATTCGGATTTGAGGAAAAAACAATAAATGATTTAGTTAAATTATTTAATAGTTTTAATTTTGGATATAAATTGACAAGTGATGATTTTAAATTCATTGATAAATATCCAGATACTTATGTTCATGAATCAATTAAATTAATGCCATTGGTGGAGGGTAAAAAAATATTAGTGGTTAATAATACTGGTAATGGTGATAATAGATACTTAAATAATATTGTTAATTATTTAAGAATGAGAGGAATTGATTATGTTGTGGTATCTGCTATAGATGAGATTGCAGATTATAAAAATATAATTGGTGCTATATCAACTGGTTCAGATTTTAGAATAACAGAATCAGAGGAGGAGGCAAAATTATCATTTGAAGTTTATAAAAATTTAAGAGCACCAATTCTAGGAATATGTTATGGATTTCAAGCAATGGTGAAATTCTATGGTGGGTCTTTAAAAGATTCTGGTGATTTTATTCATAAACATTTAAAATTAACAAAGGCTAATACAAATCATTCTTTATTTAAAGATATTGATTTAAGTAATATTGAGTTTAGTTTTTCATTCCACGATATGATTGATAAAGATCCAGAAGGATTTAAACAAATTGCAATGGTTAAAGATATGATAGTTGGTATATCTGATGAACAAAGAAAAAGATATGGATTACTATTTCATCCAGAAGATAAAGATATGTCTTATCCGATTTTAGATAACTTTATTAGAATCTGCACTGGTGGTGTTGATGAACAAGAAAAATTGAAAATGGGACAATTTGAACACCTAGTAAGATTTAAATATTTTAAGGTGTAGTATCTATTATTTAAGTATATTTTTAAATAGTAAATCTATATTTATCCTAATGATGAAACAATAGGATTGTATTCAATTTTAGGCAATATCTTTACCCATTCAATTGTAGTTTGATTAACCTCCTCTTGTGAAATTATCCAGTTGCCATCAGCATCTTGGATAGGATTAAATAAATTGTCTGGCATAAATTCAATTCCTCTGATTGAATCTGCTTGTTCTGGTGTTAATAAATAAACTTCTGTCATATTTGTCTAGATAAATTTGTTTGAAATGTTTGAACTATATTATATAAAGTCAATGAATCAGCATCAGTTATAGTAGCATTTCCACCTAAAACACCAAAAGCTAATTGATGTGTAGTATAATAATTGGTAGTTCCATTGTTATTTGTTGCTCCAAAATAAAAATTAAAAGTTGGAAGGTTAGTAGTTGAAACAGTTGAAATACCACCACTAACACCGTTTCGATATGATTGATTTAACGTAGAACTTTCCCTTCTACTTAAAAAGAATCCTGTTGAAACATTAGGAGTGTAACCGATACCGCCAGGGTTCGCGACAATTTGAATATTTGGGGAGCTAAAATTGTGGAACATTCTAACTGTGTTAGTATTTGTAAATGCTCCATAAACTTGTGTTCCCGTTATTGAATTTGTACGAGAATATGCACCAAAACAAGCGTTAGAAACAGTTGATTCAGTAGAACAATTATAGAATGTATTTGCATAAGCATTTGTGCCGTTAGGTGTAGATCCGTTATCTGAGTGAACCCATCCCCCAACAAATGATAAACGAAATGCTGCATCTAAATCTCTTGGATCTTTTAAATTAAATTTATTTGTTGTGGCAGTTCCACCTACAAATGGATAGATCGCTTTCAGCTTAGCCCATAAGCCATTTGCTTTGAGATCTATGACAAGCGTATTTATAGCATTAGCTTGAACTTGGTCAACAATAACCGCCGCATTAATGAATGCTTGTGCATCAGGATCACTAACAGTTTGTGTACCTATTGACCTGCCCAAAATTATTTGAAAAGTTTGTACAATATTATAAAATGCTGCTGCCTCTGAATCTGTAAAACCACTCCCAATAGTTGCGAATTCGCACTCTTTAGTAGAATAATTAGCAGTCACTCCGTTATTGTTATTTGCACCTAAATAAATATTATTATTTGGTCTTCCGTTTGTTGAAGTTGTCCCACTTGCCACCTTCACTCCATTTTTCCAACCATTAACAACATTCACCGCCGTTCTATTTGCCATGTAGTATCCTCTTGAATCTGTATCAGCAGCAGTTGCATAAGGCGAACCATTATTTATTACATAATAAGTAATATTTGATGTTCTTATTTGTAATAAATTTTGATTAGGTAACACCTGAAGCCCAATTTCAACTTGTCCTGTGTTTGCATCTGTTCTAGAATAATAACTTAAATGGTGGGAATTCTGAACTCCAGAAACTGAAGTATTAAAAAAAGTATTTGCAAATGTATTAACCCCATTAGGTAATGCGCCATTTGCAGAATGAACCCAACCCCCCGTGAATAACAATCTGAATGCAGCATTGGTATCAGCAGGATTTTTCAAGTTGAATTTATGTGTTACCGCTGTTCCCCCAACCATCGGATAGATAGCATTACATTTATCCCATAATCCATTTACTTTCAATGAAAATGTAAGATAATTTATCGCCAATCTTTGAGTAGGGTCCGTGATACCCGCCGCACTCAAAAATAATAATGCGTCATAATCAAATTGGCTTGCTAATATTCCTTTTTGTGATATCATAATTTTAAGGTGCTAATTGTCCAACAACATACCATTCATTTGTCCCAACTTTCATAAGTGTGGCCATAGAATATTGAGCAGCAAGTTTTAAAAAATTTCCAGTACTTCTTAAAGTTATACTACTTGTTGCGGCAACTATTGTGGTTTGTCCCGCTCCATATTGACTAATTGTTATTTGTGTTCCTAATGAGAATCCAACTGTTGAATCCAAAGGTACAGTTAAACTATTTGCGGTTGCAACATTCATTTCAATAATTAGTGGACTTCCCGAATTTACTGTAGATAAGTCAGTTGAATCCAATGTTGCGCTTGATATTAATCTCCTATAGGTTATAAGGTAATTTATAGTACCAGTTGGTCCTTGAGAACCACTTATACCTTGAGGTCCTGTTAGTCCTTGAGGTCCAGTTGTTCCAGAACTTAAAAAAGAAGGTGACCTCCAAACACTACCATCCCAAATAACAACATTACCATTACTGTATGTTGCTGTTTGACCTGCTGTTGGAAATGATGGATAATCTATTGATGGTATATGTTATATATTTTTTTAATTACCAGATAAAAGGTCTTTGTATAGATGAACTTTCACCGACTAAGTACTTTTCAAGAAGACCGAATCCTGCAACTAATAATGTAGAGAGTGATTCATCTCTACCAGTAGTAAAATTCCAAGAGTTATTGTATGTGTCGTAATAATTATGAATACTTCTACTAACTAAATTAGTAGGAACAACGGATGATTCAGCTTCATATAAGGTACAATCCCCTTCATTGGCATCTTCTAGCCAGAAAATACAATCACCTATTGATATCTCAATTGTATCAGGTGTTCCACTCACACAATAGATTCCATAATAAACACATGTATATTCTATAGAAACTATTTGCACACTCTGTGAATTTCTTATTTGTAATGAAGTTAGATTCAATGTACTACCTGATGTCAAATAAAACATTGAATTTATACAAGTCGTAATAGAATTTCCATAAGCTTCATTTTTAAGTTGGCAATCATAAATTTCAACTCTAGCACTACCTTCTATTTTAAAAATAGTTAGAACTTGAATAGTATCTGATAAATTATCTACTACTCTAAATTTGACATTCTTTGCATAACAAAATGTATCTGAATCACATAATATTGAATAAAGTTGTGTTTCAGTTGAACTTGATGGTTGTGTATCTACTATTAAGTTTTCAAGATAAAGTTCTGCCCCACCTTTATTAGTATCCTTTGAACCAACTGATGCAAAATATCCTGTCTTTGTAATAAAGGAAGAAGATCCATCTTCTGATGTAATTTTTAGTGTCTCACCATCATTTATAGTGAATAAAGGACTATGATCAATAGGATCGTCAGTATTTTCATAATAAACATGAACACCAGATTTAAGATGAATAGTCACAGATGCAGATATAGTAATAGGAGTTACTATGTTATAATCATATGTAGGACTACCAATATCATAACTATCACCTGACCACACTTCTATAACAGGATTTGTTAATAATAAGACTGCGTTGTAGGCTCCTTCAATAGTTTGAAAAGGAAGTGAAAAATTACCTATCACCGCAGTACCATCATTACCATTACGATGAACAAATGCAGTATTTGGATAAAGGAATGATGATCCACCCCCACCAATAGTTGATATATCTCTATACTTAACATAGTTATCAGTGTCCCAAACAAGTATTCTATCGGCATCAACATTATCAGCTGTCGCTATTTTAAGTTTTGGTACATAAACAACTTCATTCTCACTACTTAGTGTTAATCCAGATCCACCCAATATAACAGAATTTCTGGAATCACATATAGATGAACCAGTAGTTCCAATTTTTGAAACGTAACAAGAATTTCTTATTAATCCACCACTTTCTGCTAATGATACTGAGTAAAATGATTTTTGAAAAGTATTTGAACGTGATCCGATTATAGAAGAATATTTAGAACCAAGTAATCCACTCTCATCACTACCATAATTTGTTATAGATGAATATTTAGAATTAATTATAGATGAAAATTTTGACTTATTTGTAATTATATCTCCACATCCAGAAATAATTGAGCTAAATGAAGAATAATTGGTATTGCCATGTCCTGCTATAATTACCGAAGAAACTACTTGACCCTTTCCATTACCTATTTTATTAAGCTCTCCTCCTATTATATTAGAGTACACTCCATCACAAATAGAGTTAATATTCCCAGTAATTATACTTGAATGATGAGAACCAGTATTTATAGTATTAGTATATCCATAACCACCAAATATCAAAGTACTGTTAGACTTCTTAAATATAAGATCATCTGAGGAAGTAACACCTCCACCGGTTCCAAATGCTATCTCATTTAATGTTATTAATGTAAGTCCAGATCCTTGTGGACCAGTGTTTCCTTGAACTCCAGTAGAACCTGATCCTTGAGCACCAGTAACACCCGACCCTTGAACACCAGTAACTCCTTGAAATCCTTGAGGACCAAAGAATCCAGCATTTTGAGGTTGAACCCATTGTATTGAATTACCATCATCAACTAATACTAATTCTTCACCAGTTATAGAATCAAACCATCTCGCACCAGCTGTTAGTCCAGTTGTACCTGGTGCGGTTGTACTGAAAAAGAATTGACCACCACCAGCGGGACCTTGAGGCCCAGTTTCACCTTGAGGTCCTGTTTCACCCTGTGGTCCAGTTATACCTTGAGGTCCTCCTGCTCCTTGAGTAATCAACCCTAATATAAGATTGTGTCCGTTATTATAATTTGTTGTTCCAAGTCCGGCTGATGTTGTTAAAACTACTGGAACTTCAACATAACTATTTGGAATAATTGTAATTGTTCCTGTCACTAAAAATTGTTGATAGTTAGTTGAGTTGTTAGCATCTTGTAATATAAGTATATTACCTGTCTGTATTAACGCCAAAAATATATCTATATCAATATTGTCCTGGTTTATATGAGATATGTTTATTTGAGTTGCGCTTATCTGTGTTATATTATTCCATATAATATTTGTATTACCTGGATTACCACTCTGTATATTCGTTCTCGCATTATATCTATAATAACTCGTAGATTGTCCGTTTGCTCCTGTATTACCTTGAGGACCAGCTTCACCTTGATTACCTGTAAAACCTTGTGGTCCAGTTTCACCCTGTGGTCCAGTTCTTCCTTGTGGTCCAGTTACACCTATACTTGTAATAGTTGAAACATCTCGAAATTTTACATAATTGTCAGTGTCCCATACTAAAACTCTTGATGCTGTTGCATTAGATGCCGTTGCTATTTTTAACCTAGGTACAAGAACAACATTGGACTCATTAGAAAGTGTTAAACCTATACCACCAATTATAGAAGAATTGGAAGAATTAATGATACTATTTGTAGCTCCACCGATAATTGATGACCGAAGTGAAAGATATAATCTATTCTCACATCCACCTATAATCGATGAACTATTTGAAAAGTTAAAGTAACTGCCACATAATGTATTCTTATAACCACCTATAATTGATGAATATTTTGAACAATAACATAATTTATTCTCACATCCACCTATAATTGACGATTTATTGGAATAATATAATGTATTCTTATAACCACCTAAAATTGATGATTCATTTGATATGTCTAATGTATTACAAAGACCACCTATAATTGATGATCTATATGATGAAAAACGTAATTTATTCAATTGACCACCTATAATTGATGATTTATCAGATTGATTAGATAATGTATTTCTATAACCACCTATAATTGACGATTCATTTGACTGACATAATGTATTACAAACACCACCTATTATAATAGATTGACTGGAAGCAGTTGCATTATTACAACAACCTTCAAATATACCAGAATTTAATGAATTTCTTATTGCATTACAAACACCACCCATTATAGCTGAAAATGGACTACTTGATCCGATTGTAGAGGATGATCCAAATATTAATGTCGAGCTAGATGTTACAAATGTGAAAAATCTTGATGATGTTATACCAGTTCCTGTCCCGAATGTAACCTCTGTTGCGTTGATAGATGATCCAGATCCAGCAGGTCCTTGTGTTCCGGTAACTCCTTGAGGACCTGTAACTCCTTGAGTACCTGTATTTCCTTGTAATCCAGTAGCACCTCCGCCCGCTCCTTGAACTCCTTGAATTCCTTGAACTCCTGTATTGCCTTGAGGTCCGGTATCTCCAGCACCTTGAGAACCTGTATTTCCCTGATAACCCTGAGGTCCTGTATTTCCTTGTAGTCCAGTAGTTCCTGATCCAGTCAAACCAATTGGCCCTTGATATCCTTGAGAACCAGTTGTGCCATAAGCACCTTGAGCACCAGTAACACTCTCACCAGTCAAACCAATCGGTCCTTGCCAACCTTGAACACCGGTAGATCCAGTAGAACCAGCAATACCACCAGCAATTAAATTATTAACAGTTGTGTATAGGTTGTTAATATTCTCATTAGCTATTGTTACAGTTGCTCCAAAACCATCATAAATTATACCTGTTGGATTTCCATCGCCTCCATCGGATATTTGTAATAATCGTTGATATGTGAATGATACTTTATCACCAGTAAAACTATAAGTTGACATCTTAAATTATATATAAAAATCAATGAAGGTTCAAGATGTAATATATAATTTATGGCAACAAAATATTATTTAGATTGGCAGGAAGTTAATACAAATTGGGAAGATTTAGATATTAACTGGGAAGATGTATTTATATTAATTGAGGCTAAACAACTTGCTGGCGGTGTAAGTGGAAATGGTTTAAAAGAATATATTGATGGCAATCCTTGGGCTAAATTTAAAAGAGATTTAGGAGAAGAAAAATCCGAAAAATTTATAAAAATATTTTGTAAAATAAATGGGATGGAATACGAGGAAGTTATTAAACCTAAATCCAAAATAAAAGTTAAAGTAGAACACTTTGAAAGAGTATTTGAAAATGTACCAAATGTTAAAATAAAAATGTAATATATAAGTGTATGAACGATATAATTAATTTTAGTAAATTTTTTCAAAATAAGAAGGAATTACCTGCTTTTAATAAAGAAGAAATACTTAATAACTTTTTTATTGAAGATGAAGATGATGATCAAATAGTTGAGTCCGAAGAAAGTGTAGATAACACTATGATTTCAAATTTCCCACACATTGCTAAAGAGGAATCGGATAAAAGATCCAGACGTATTGAAAAATCATATGAAGAAGATCCAGATGGTATGTATCCAAGAGATGATTCTAGATATGACAATGACCAAGATTCTGGTGGTTGGCAAGATGGAATGGGTGAGCCACCATCTAATGAATCAGTTCAAAGAGAAGATATTGAAAAGTTAATTCAACAAGAAGTTGAGAAGATTAGAAAACAAACTATTGAAGATTATAAAATACAGGAAAATATTCAAGAAGTTGAAGAAGAGATAGTTGAAAAAGTTAATACAGATGAATATTATCAAGTATTTATTGATAAATCGGAAAACTTTACTTGTGAAATAGAACTTGAAGGAGCTCAATTAAAAGATACTCAAGTTAGATTGGTATTAGAAACTGAAAATTGGAATTTATTATTTAATGGAGAAATTGACCGAAATGGAAAAGTTAATATACCAATTAAGAAATTAAGTCTTTTTGAAGAAGGCGATCATGGTTCTATTAAAATGGAAGTAATTGCAGAAGGTACTGTATTTATACCTTGGGAACAAGAATTTGAAGCTAAGCGTTCTAAGAAAGTGATGGTATCATTTAATGAGAATAAAAAGTCAAAACCTCAAATTAATACTGGTGTAAAAGTTTCTCTGAGAAAATAAAATTATTTTAAATGAAATATTTAAAAGAATATAATTTTTATATAGTATCAATTTTAGAGAGCTCAATTAAATATAAAAATGTTGACTTTATAATTACATATGAAGAGCTACAAGATATACTATCTGATATAGTTGATGAATTTCCTAACTTAGATTGGTATACTTTTGCTTCACATCATTCATATTTAATATCAGAAGATGAAAATTCGTTTATTATAGAAATAGTAGATAAGGAATATTCTATTTTTGATTCACCGACATTAGGTTATATTGAACCAAAAATATTTAAAATAATTGAAAATATTGATTCACAATTAAAAGAATATGACTTATATGTATCTAATGCTGATTTTGGATCATCTGATGCTACTTATGAGTTGGTTATATCTAAAATAGGAACAGAACCAAATAACAAATAATTATGATTAAAAAATATAAAGAATTTTTTGAAGATGCTACTGCAACCGGATCAACATCTGGTGCGGGTGCTGTGACACCCGCACAACCAGGAGTTTTACCAGGAACAACTGACACAACAGGTAGTGGTGATGTAACTAATACATTATCTGTTAAAAGTAATAAGAAAGGTGATCCTAGTGAGGTAAGTGATTTAAGATATTTAAAGAAAGTAAATATTAATAGAATTAAAGATATTTAATAATAATTTCACCAACACAAATAACTAAAACGACTATTGTAATAACTAATTTTTTGAGTTTTACTATATTTACGCACTGATTTAATTGCTTTTTCCACATCAGAAATGTTATCATACATTTCACTAATACCAATTACTTTTCTATTTCCAGCTTTTAATACAAAGTATTTTTTTGAATCTATACCTGTACGTATCTCAAAGTTTTTTTCTATAATTGAATTCCTTCTAACAGATTCAATTGTTTTTAAAGCAGATGATCTATTTTTAAATGATTCACTAGTTAGAAGAACCTCACCAGTTCTAGATTTTAGAACGAAATGATATTCTAGATCTTTAGAAAATAAGATTTCAAATTTAGGAGTTGAGAATAACTTTGAGAAAAAGGAGAGAGACATCATAGACATAGTGGATTTTAACATATATATTGAATTTAATAAGGCAAATATCTTAAAAATTTAAATAAAAATAAAGTTTTTTTTCTCGTATGTTTTTTTCTCCAATAACTGCTAATAACGCAAATAAATAACAAAAATTAAAAATAATATATAATTAAAAATTTAGTTAATTTAAAGAATGATATTAATAAGTTTTATTCAATCACCTTTCAAACAAAAGGTTAGAAACATAGCTTCCCTTAAAGAATCATTTGGAGTGACAACCGAACAGGCACATGTACTATATGAGCGTATAGTATCTAGCAATCTTCCTCAAGAATTTGCTGATGATTTTGTATCTAAACTAGAAGTTGCTGGATGGAAATTTATAATCAAAGAAGATGTAAAAGACCAGCGTGAGAATTTTCATAAAGAAGCAAAAGGTTGGTATGATAATCTCTCTAGTAAAGAACGAGAATATGTTGCATACTTTCAACGCATGATGATACCAACATTATAATTTTATTTCAAAATATCACTAAGATATATTTCTCTAAAATCCCTTTCCTTTAAATGTAAAGTTATTTTTGGTTCATTATTATCTATAATACAATCACGTAATCCATAATCACCGATATCAATATTATAATAATGTTTAAATATTAATATCAATCCACCAGCATTAATAACATCACTTATATTATTTGATTTTAAAAATTCACAATCAACTAATAATTTATGCTCTTTAATGACTTCACCATTCCATTTGAATGTATTTATGAATTCTATATTTCTAGTACTCATAACAAAGATTACTACATTGTTCTTTTTCAAGATACTTTTTATCTCCCGTTGTAGTATAGTAGCAAGTCTGTTCTTTCGGATTGTAGACAACTTCTTTACCACCATATCTACTACACTTATACCTTTTAGTACAAGAGGTGAAAACAATCAATGCCCAGGCGGTGATAACCGCCCAGAATAATACCAATCTTATTCGTTTATTTGTCATATTTCTAACATGCTAAAATTAAATTGTCTTCGTAATTGTAAAAATTTGTATTTGGTGAAGAACCTAAACTAAAAAGTCCAGTTATTTAACTGGACTTTTTTATAATATTTGTTTTTTTAATAAGTCAATAAAATCTGTTGGATTTAGTCTACTAATATCATTAGTCATCATTTGATAAACCATTTCACCGGCTCTTTCATTACCTCTTAATCTCATTTCCTCCATATTCATTTCTCTTTCAAATCCCATTTCCCTCATTGAATTAACAGCAAAGTCATTAGCGTCTTTTTCTAATTCAACATAAGATTGTAAAAATGATGCTTTATCGCCATTAACAACGGTGTCATAATAACCTTCCATAAATATACCTTGAGTGTGTTGATCACAATGTCTACTTTCGTGTAAAGCTAAGAATAGTTTAACATGTGGAGGCATTGGAAGTCTTGAATTGATAGCAATTGTATCAGTTCCTAAAAAAACACCAGCAATTGGCTGTGGTGAACTAAATGGAAAATAGTAAATTTTAATATCTCTATTTTGATTCCACCATTCAATAATTTGTTGAATTTTATTTGAAGGAATTCTTATTTCATTTAAGAATTGTTCTATTGATATTTGATTTTCCTCAGTTAGTGATTCAAATATTTTAAAAGATTTTAGATGTTTCATAAAGTTATATATTAAAAATAATTATTGCTTCTTAGAAAATATTCATTCTAATATTTAATTATTTATTATCTGTATGTTTCAAGACTTTATCAAGTCTGTTGTTATTGCTGCTGGTGGCGAAGTTCTTTCTCAACAATTTGCTGATGTTTATGAAACAGGAAATACAGATACAAACAAAGGCTTGAAAGATGTTGATATTTGGTTCAATACAGAGATGTTTTGAGGGGCGTTGTAAGAAGAATGGGCAGTAAAAAAGAAAGCAATGAATGGAATATTTATTTGTGTATGGTTTGTTTAGAGACTCTGGTAAAAGGGTTTTAGGAGAATGTACTTATTGTGGAAGAGCTAATATTAACGGCAAAGATTACGACACATTTTTAGATAATGATGAAAGAGGTGCTAAACTTTTCTTAGGTAAATACGAGTGTAACTTATGTAACACCCAAGGCACAAAAGATGGTCTAAATTCTTGGTGTAAAATTGTTCCAAATGTCTAACAGAAAAAGATGTTAGTGAATTCAGTAAGTATAGTACTTGGTGTAAAAAATGCCATAATTTATATAATAAGGGAAACTATAAAGAGAATAAAGAAAGATTAAAACCTATAAGAGAAAAATGGATGAATGATAATAAGAATAAATTTAAACTATATCTAAAAGAAAGATATCTTAAAATTGATAAAGAAAGATTAAAAAGATATTATGAGGAAAATAAAAATGTTTTTAATCTCATTGATGTAATGAAGAAGTATAATAACTGACATCTCTTTTTGTATAGTTTCTCTACTTCTTTTTCTCAATTTAATTCCTGAACTTGTTCTTTTTAAATCATTTAATTTATCTTTAAAAGATTGAAATCCTTCTGTATTTGTACCAAGACTTTTTGAATATCTTCTTACTCTTTTGATAATTTCCATATCAACTTTAATATTTACCCACCCAGTAGGAACTATAGGTATTAAAAATGAATAATCAATATTTTGATAATATGTATAGTTTGCTAGTTCTTTATGATTGTTTCTTAAAGTACTATTAATTAAAATTGGTTGCTTTCAAATGATTTAAAAGAATAGGTATCATCAGCTCTTTTCACAAGAACTCCGATCTGTCCTTGATATTCAACTATTTTGTCCTTATAAATTATATACGGTTCAAGTTCTTCTAAAATAAGAAAGCTATTATTACCAACTAATAAATATCTTACTGAGTTCATTTAACAAATGTAGTAAAACTATTTTAATAAACAAAATATAATTTATATGGATGATAATTTAGATATAAAAGAAGTTAAGATTAACGTATATTCCTTTGATGTTAAAGGATCCAAAGTATATTGTATGTTATTTGATAGTCAAGTATCAGTTATGAATGACTTTTTCAAAAAAATTGATGATGGTTTATCGTGGGAAGATGCTAAAAAGGAAGCAATAGATAAACTAATTGATATGGAATATCCGGGTATTCCTGATCATGTTAGACCACACTATCAAAAATCGTCAAGATCATCATATGTTTTTGTGGAGTTAGAAAAACATCAAGGAATACAAAATCTTATCAAATCTATTGATAGAGATATAAACCTAGGAAAGTTATTAGACTGAGAAATTATGACAATTGATGAAATACAAGAAATCTATAAAGATAGATTCAAATTCAACCTCACTATATATGATAAAAGTACATTAGAACCAACGGTGTCATTTGTAGATAAACTGGATGGTATAAGTTATAAAGTTACTTTACATCATCATATGTTATTGGAGAAAATAATTGAAAACATAATAATAGAGAAGAGAGATAATAAAATAGAATCAATACTAACAAAAAAGATATAATATGAAAACATTAAAAAAAATTTGGAAGTTTCTTGAATTCATTGAAGACGAAAGAATAAAATGCATGATGTTCATGGGTCATGGTAAAGTTTGAAATATTTTACTTATATTTGTTTATAAAATTATAAGATGAAAAATATTTCAGAACAAATACAATCCTGGCTTAAAGAATACGTAACCGATAGTAAGCAAAAAGGATTTGTAATCGGTGTTAGTGGTGGAATTGATTCTGCCGTTGTTTCTACACTGTGTGCGGAAACTGGAATTCCTACAATAGTTGTCTCTTTACCTATCAAAGAAAAAGTAGGACATAACTTATCACTGGAACATATTAAAAATCTATGTGATAAATACTCCAACGTTAAATCTGTTGAAGTTGATTTAACAAATACATTTGAATCATTTTATAATAGTGTCACTCATGATAGTGATGTTGATAATCTTTCAATGGCGAATGTTAGATCAAGATTACGAATGATAACACTTTACCACGTTGCTCAATCTAATGGAATGTTAGTGGTTGGAACTGGTAATAAAGTTGAGGATTTTGGTATTGGATTCTATACTAAGTATGGTGATGGTGGAGTTGATATATCACCAATTGCTGACCTTATGAAAAGTGAAGTCTATGAACTTGGTAAGTATTTAGGAGTTACTGAAAACATTTTAAAGGCTAGTCCTACTGATGGACTATGGACTGATGGTAGAACTGATGAAGATCAAATTGGTGCAACCTATGATGAGCTTGAGTGGGCTATGAGATATCTTGAAACAGGAATTTTGGATTATGCAACTTGTCCAGATATTGATAGACAAAGAGAGGTTTTAAAAATCTACACATCAAGACATAATGCAAACAAACATAAGATGAATCCAATTCCAGTTTGTAAGATTAAAAAAGATTAATAAGTCACATAAGGTCAGATGGCTGAGTTTAGGCACATCCTTGCAAAGGGTGTTACGATATATAGCATATATCTCTGACCTCTAAAAATTCTTAATGATGAATTTAAAAGAAATATTTAATTCTGGTGAGGATGTAAGAGATTCTCAAATTCCAGAAAAATGGAAAAGTAGTTTTGATAATTTTATGTTCGGACAAGGATGTCTCGCTGACTTAGATGAAGATGGAACTGTAAAAGAGTACATCTACTTTAGTGAGGATTTCAGAAGGTGGTATAGAATAAATGAGAAAAGTATTTTAAGAGATATTAAGATTACTAGTATTGACGAGTCTATTTAGTTTTATATAACTTATATAAATTTAGGAAACTATACTTGTTTAACCTAATTCCTATTAATTATATAAATAAAATTAGGAATGTGATTGTTATTGAGTTCAATGATATGTTAAAATCAATTATTTGAGTTGATCTATTGTAAATGAGAACTCTCCTTTATTTAGAAAAAAAAGTCCATATTGAATTATATCCATTCCAATTATAACATCACATTCTTTTCTATGAGAAAATTCAGCAGGTTGAATATTTATTGACTTTGAATGATTTTCTAATAATAAGCCACAACCAAATCTTTTACTATTTATAGTTCCATTTATTGTTGATACTTCAACCTCTCCTGTCTGTTCTAGATTTAATTCAGTTATAACTTTACTTGAGATTAAAGTTTCAGTGGCACCAGTGTCCCAAAGAGCCTTGTAAATTCTTATATCATCAGATGTTTTGAAAATATAAATATCAGTTATGACTTTCATATTAAATCAATTCTTTTTGATAGATTTTTAGTTAAATCCAATCCAATTGTTTCGGCTGCTTTTTTTAGTTCTTCTGGACTTTTACTTTCATTAATACCTTTGTATTTGGTTAAATCAATAGTTTTAGTTTCATGTTGTTCATTGTAATTAACTAAATCTAAACCAACTTCCATATTAACAAATTCTTTGAACTTCTTTGTTTTCATGAGATTTTTATTTTTATATATTAATTTTTTGTATATTTGTGTTATGAAACTATCCACAAATCTAGAATCATTAAATCGATCTGAATTACTTAAGCTCAATAAATGCCTTATTATGGCTTGCTCTAAAGTTCTTGGATCATCAAATACAATGGTAAGAACTACTAAAAGAAATAGCCCTTATTATAAGGGCTATTTCGATATAGAAGATAACAGAATTCTTATTTTTCGTAGTAGTATTAAAGATATAAGAGACTATGTAGAAACGTTCATCCATGAATGGACACACTCTCGTCAAAAGAAAATATCTAAGATGTACTACAAAATGGATTCAAAATATGGTTACGATAAGAATCCATTTGAGATAGAAGCCATAGAAAATGAAAAGAAGTTCAGACCAGAAGTTTGGAAGATAACCAAAAATCTAATCAAAGTTAGTTAAGATTATCTCTTAACTAACTTTTGAATAGTTTTCATACCATTTTTTTCTCTAACCTCAAAGTAGTAATATCCTGGTTTTAAATCATCTGTTTTAAATTTACCACTTGTAGTAAATGTTTTGATTCTTCTTCCAGCAAAATCCATAATACAAACTTCTACTACTTCAGTAGTTTTCAAATTGATTTCATCAGTAAATGGATTCGGATATAAAACTTCTTCAAAGTCCTCGTCAGGTGTTGTTACATCATCAAAATCTACTAATCTATTTTGTGGAGTTTGACAATCTTGAATTGTTAAGATACCATCAACATCATATCCATCAGCAGATCCTGAGAATTTTGTAGCCGCTGAACGATCTGTTAATCTAATATATTTGAACCAATCTATAAATTGAACATCAACATATCCATCTAAGCAAAGAATATCTACATATACCCAGTTAGTTAAATCTTTTGATACTTCAATAAAAACTTTCTCAGGATATGATTGACACTGTGGATTACCATATGATGTTTCTGTAATTTGTAGATCCCAACCAACTTGATTGAATTTAACAAAATCCAATTCAACAATTAAATAACCACCAAATCCCAATGATACAAAATTAACAACATCAGTTCCTTGTGGAATGCCTAATGCATTTAGAGGATTAGTTCTTGATAGAGTTATTGGAGTTCCATTTTTACGAGTTCCTTGTACATACTCAACAACACCAGTTGCACAACCTGCCTGAAGATCTGTTGGTGTCATTTCTGTTTCTAAGTAATAACCTTCAACAGCATCTACATCGTAAGCATCAACTTCACCAATTCTCTTAAATCCTTCAATAGGAGATGAATCAATAATTCTGATATAAAGAGCCCAATTAAGTTCTCCAAGATCAAGTTCACTATCTTGACATATCTCACCTAGAGGGTACCAGTTACAAGCATCTTGTGATGCAAATACAAAAGCTTTTTCCGGGTATGACTCACAATTAGGTGAGTTATACGTAGTTTCCCAGATTTTTAAATCCGCACCTTCACCATTAGAGATAGGACTTGACATTTTAAGTGTTAAACTACCAGCAAATCCTAAAGACACAAAATTAGATTGATCAGCATTATCAGTAAAGCCAATGGCCATCTGAGGATTACTTCTTTCTAGAGGAACCGGATTAGCTAGGTTTGTAGTTCCTTGTGTAAATTCAATAACATTATCTGACCATATAGATTGTGAGTAAGAATTACTCGCAAACCATAGAAGTGAGATTAAAAAAATACTTTTTAGTAGTTTCATAAATTATTTTATTTTTATATATTACGTACTGGATAAGGGTTTGCACGTAATTTGAGAAAAATCAATTTTTTTCTACATAGTATATATGAAAAAATCAATTAGTTTAGTAATAAATAACAATTAGAACTTGATTTCTAGAATTTCATCACCTATTCTGATTTGATCAAGTGTTTCTAGTCCTTGTACAACTCTACCGAAGCAAGTATGTTTTCCATCAAGATTGGCAACACTTCGGCGACTGTGACAAATAAAAAATTGACTACCTCCAGTATTCTTACCACTATGAGCCATACTTAAAACTCCACGGTCATGAAATTGATTTGGACTTGAAGTCTCACATGGTATAGTCCAACCAGGACCACCAGTTCCATCACCCTTTGGGCATCCAACTTGTGACACAAATCCTGGAATAACACGATGAAATTTTATACCATTATAAAATCCGGATTGTGCTAATTTAATAAAATTTTGTACAGTTAATGGTGTTTCACTGTCATATAGCTCGACAAATAATGAGCCTTTGTTTGTTTTGATTATACATTTTGTCATATAAAATTATATTAATGAGTTATTTATTAGTTGAAAAAAAGTTGTATATTTGACATGAAATTTAAGTCAAGATAAAAATGAAAATTCAAGATTTACAAGTCGAAGCCACTGGAGATAATTGTTTGATAATTAAGATATCAAAATCAGTGGATCTAGTGGGTGCTAAGTTTAAAATATTGGGACCTTCGAGAAATACAATTGTTATTGGTGATATTTCAAGTAATGAATTTGAAATTTGCACACCAACTATTGAACCTACATTTGTTGAAGTTATAACTAAATCAGGAACAGTTGTTAGATATGTAAATAAAAGTGGTAAATCCACATATAAATGTTAATAATTAAGTATAATTGACATAATTTTTTTATATATACCTCAATAATCTTTAGATTTCCATGAGGTACATTTTAATATTGATGTTGATAATTTTATCATCTTGTAAAACACAAAAAACTGTGTTAAATACTCCTGTATCAGATACAATAAACTACGATCAATATGAAAAGGATTTCCTAGATTGGGTGATGAAACTACCAGAACCCAATAGAACCATTTTATTAAAAGAATATATTTATAATAAGTCCGAATTTGATTTAATGAATAAAAAGAACTTTTAGTATGAAGTACAGTAAGAATAGTGAAGACCTAATAGATGTTATTCGTGAAACATTTGATCTTAATAATATTATTCAAATTAAAAACCAACATGATCCATTTAGTGATTTGAACGTAAAATACTGGCATAAGTGTTTCACAAATTGTGGAGATGTAGATAGTCTTATGTTACATAACTTAAATGATTCGGATTGGATAAACCTTGAACCGCAACTAAAAGAAACAATTACTTATATTGAAAAGCAATTTGAGATTTTATTAGAAGTCCATAAATCTAGAAACCGAAATCATATTTGGAATATCACGATTGAACTTACACAAGAAGATGAAGATTAATTATCACCAATCCAATTTCCCTTTTTAATTATATTAATCAATTCCTGTTTATCTTTAGAAGGAATTCTAAACTTAAAAATTACTCTGATTAAAATCATCTATAATCTCTTTTATGTCTTCATAATCAGATTTTGCAGCTTGTAATCCATCAACTCTAAAATCGTTAGACTCTTCTAATTTCCAACCATCAAATTCTTTATAAGGCTGCCCAGTAAATGCAATTCTAACATCATTGACATAAGTGCTTGAATTTGAGTTATAGTTCCTGACTGATTTTACTAGTTCATCTAATGAAGTAAAATGGTTGAATTGATTAGTTTTGGAACGTATTTTTTGATAATAATTAAAATGCTTTAACCAAAGACCAGATATTATTAACCCCTCATGTATTAGGTATTTATAAATAGAAGTAATAGTTGTTATTAATAAATCCAATTCATCATTATTTAATTTACCACCAAAACTTTGATCTTTTATATTCTTTAGATCAAGTTTGAAGTAAATTACACTCTTACCCATTGATGCCATTTTTATTTGAATATCATCTAAATTCTCATAAAAATTTGCTATTTCAGGATGATGTATAGCACCTGGCATTATACCAAATAAGGTTTCAAATCCTTCATCAGTAAAATCCGATGATAAGTCCCCAACATAATTTAATACCTCTTTTAAATTTAGGTATCTATTTGATTCGTTATATGTTATTAAATATTTCATTGGTTTAGTATTTTTATATATATTAAAAAAATTAATCAAATGGGAAAATCTAAGAAAGAAAAAACTCCAAAAGGAAATCGTGGAAATACTGTTAAGAGAATTAAGATAATTAGAAAAAACGAAGAAGTTATTGAAAAGTTAAGTAATTCAATTAAATATGAAGTATCTGAAAAAATTTAATGAATCTAGAAGAACTAACTGGGGTAAAATGTACTCTGATTTAGTTATTGGTGTTGCTGAACAAATTAAATTAGAAAATGGTTTAGATGAAACTTTAGAAGATTTTAAAGATTTAATAACAGATTTATCAGACTATGGTTCAAGAACTGAAATGAGTAATAACTTAGTGATTGATTCCAAAATTGGAAGACCTGATCAACCAAGAGTATCATCTGGATTGAAAAAGTTATGGATAAAAGAAATAGACTACACAGGATTTTATAATTATTGGATTGAATCAAGTACCTCAATTAATAAATTATTGAAATATAAACTTGATTTATATTGGGAAATAAATGTACTTATAAAGGAATCCTGTAAAATCGGTAGTCATCCAGGTGCAAGGGTTAATAAAGAAATTAAAAAAGAATTTGAAGCATTAAAACTTAATTTAGAATCAAGAGGATGGAAAATAGTAGATCAACAAAATTTTGGTGAGCAATTTATAATTGACTCATTTGGTACATTTGGATTCGATGTGAGAATTAAATTAGATTATAATAATCTAAATGAATGGGTATTAGAAAATTATCCAGAAATTTTAAAATAAAAAATTAAAAATGATTTATTTAGAAAAGTATTCAGATTTTATTAGTGGAATATTAATAGCTATTGGAGGTTCAGAAAGTAAAGGTTCTACAATAGATATAAATAATAGTATTCTATCAGAAGTTATAAGAAATTCTAAATATGGAATAGATTCAAATATTATAATAATTCCAACCGCATCATCATTTCAAAATCAAATAGAATCCGAATATAGAACTACATTTGAAAAAATTGGTTGCAAAAATATAGAAACCCTATTCATATCATCAAAAGATCAAGTTGATTCTCCTGATAATATTAATTTATTAAAAAATTCAAATGTTATAATGTTTTCTGGTGGTGATCAATCAAGAATAAGTGAATGTTTCTTAGGTACTAAATTCCTAAGTAGTTTAAAAAATAAATTAAATTCTGAGCATTTTGTAGTAGCAGGCACATCAGCCGGTGCAATGTGTATGGCAGAAAATATGATAACTGGTGGAAAAGAAAAGGTTAAATGTGGTTTAGGACTTTCTTTAATACCCGAATTAATAATAGATACACATTTCATAGAAAGAGATAGGCTTCCCAGATTGGCTGAAGCAGTTTCTATTTATCCGAATAGAATTGGTGTTGGTATATCGGAAAATACTGCAATTATTATAAAGAATGGTAAGTTTAGGGTTATAGGATATGGTAGTGTTACCGTTTTTGATTCGTCTAATCTAAAAGTTTTATCACCTGGTGATACATATAATATAAATAAATTTTAATATATAAACAATATATGAAACATCTTAAACGATTCAACGAAGAATTAGATCCACAAACTTACATAAGAGCAGGTAGATCACTTAAAGGTTATGGGAAAAATACAAAGGGTAATAAACTAGTTGATTATGGTTATGAGAAAGGCCACGGATTTTATAATACACATATACAATTCGCCGGACAATCTCCAGTTTATACTGGTAAAATTACAGATCCAACTTGTAAGTTCTATTACGGAGTTCCACAGTGGAATGGTCCTCAGGGAAATGTTAATTCACAATTAGTTAATACTAATTTAACAGAAGATGAATTAGTTAGTGAGTGGAAAAATGGAAATACTACTCTATCATTCACATTAGAGTTTAAATTCACATCATCAGAAGAATTAAAATTACTAATACCAAATGAAACTACATATCAACCTGTTAGATCATCTATTAATCATTGGAATGGTTTTCATTTATTTACAATGTGTGTAGACCTGAGTTATTGGCAAGATGGATTAAGTGGATATAATTATAACGAAGACGATGAAATAGAAATTAAGCCAGGAGATCCAGACTATTGTGATTTAACAGATTTATATCAAAATACAAAATCAATAGATATAAGTTTAAATAGATTAATGGATAAAAATATCTATGGTATATTTGCTGATAGACAATCTGCTCTTAAATTTAAAAGAAATTTACCTAGTTTAATTAATCCACATAAAGAAAAGATAATGGATTTATTATCTATTATTGGTGGTGGTGCTGATGAAGTAGAAGAAATTTTTGAATCTTTCAATAGAATCAGAATTAACGCACTATATCAAAATGAAAATATAAAAGGTGCTAATCTATTCAATAGTTGGTATAAGGGTCGTATTACTTAATCGATTGGAATACTCGTTATAAACACTTTTGATTCCATCCTCTAATTTAATTTTGTAAGACCATCCTAAACTATTAACTCTAGATACATCTAAAAGTTTTCTTAATGTTCCATCTGGTTTAGAAGTATTCCAAATAATCTCTCCATCATAACCAACAACCTTACTAATAATCTTAGTTAAATCTTTTATTGAAATATCAATTCCTATTCCAATATTTACAATCTCATTTTTGGAGTAGGTTTTCATTAGATGAACGCAAGCTTCTGCTAAATCATCAACGTGCAAAAATTCTCTAAATACAGAACCAGTTCCCCAAACTTCTACCGTTGGTGAATTATTTATTTTAGCCTCATGAAACTTTCTTATCAAAGCTGGTAAAACGTGAGAGTTTTCTAAATCATAATTATCGTTTGGGCCATATAGATTAGTCGGCATGGCAGATATAAAACAATCACCATATTGTCTATAATAACTTTCACATAATTTTATTCCTGCAATTTTAGAAATGGCATAAGGTTCATTAGTAGGTTCTAATGAACTACTTAGTAAATATTCCTCTTTTAATGGTTGTGGTGCCATCTTTGGATAGATACAAGATGATCCCAAGAATAATAACTTTTTGACACCAAACAAATGTGATGAATGAATAACATTTGATTCAATCATTAAATTATTATAAATAAACTCACCACGATATGTATTATTAGCATGAATGCCACCAACCTTTGCAGCTGCCATAAAAACATAATCTGGTTTCTCGGATTCAAAAAAATCTTCTACATCCTTCTGTCTTAAAAGATTTAACTCTGATGATGTTCTAGTAATTATATTAGTATAACCTTTGGATTTTAAATTTCTAACTATTGATGATCCAACCATTCCACGATGACCAGCAACATATATTTTATCACATATATTCATATTCATTTTACTTGTTATTTGAGTGAAAGTTTTTATATATAAATATATGAAAGAATATTTATTTATCTATGGATTATTCCGTGATTCAGCCAGAACACTTCTAGGTGATTTTACTAATTGTGGTAGAGCTTGGATACCAGGAAAAATATTTAAAGTTAATGAATTCTATCCTGGATATGTTTCAGGTAAAGGACAAGTTTGGGGTGAAGTATATCTAATTAATCCAATTATCTTTCCAGTACTAGATGAATTTGAAGGTGATGAATATAGCAGAATTACTATTAAAACATCAACCGATATAGATTGTTGGGTTTATATGTATAAATTTGATACCTCAAATTTTAAACAGATTAAAAGTGGAGATTGGTTATTAAGATAATTTTTTTTATAAAATAAATATACATATATTTGATGACAAATTAGAAATATGAAAGTTTGGTATCTTAAAAATCGCCACGGAAGAGGTGGTAAATTCTTCACATCAGAAAAGGCATACTTAAATGCCACACATAAAGATGATACTCGTTTATTACATATATTAGAGGTAACCTCTGTCAATGGTGTTAAATCTGGTGATTATTTTACCGGATTACTTCTTGAAAGAGAACGTGATGAGCAACTATCCATCATACTAGATGAAACTGATAATTTCACTAGAAACTATGCAATGTTGAAAAGGAAATTTGAAGAGCTACGTCCAACTGATGATAATTCTACATATAGATCATATCACACTACTTCATCACATCTTGGTAGGATGCTTAAGATGGTTAGTGAAAAGAAAGATTTTTCAAGTATCGCATCTGCGTATTCAAATAAAAGATTCTTATTACATGCAATGCCACCAAGTGTTGAGTGGTTTGAGGCTCTATTGAGATGTCACAACTTTAAAGAGTTATCAGATAATAGAAGATTACCTGTTTCGGATGAAAGAAAAGAAAATTTCTTAAAGGCTAAAGAAAACATAAGAAACTCTAAAAAGAAAAAGTAATGTATTGTATCTGTTGTAAGAAAAATAATGTAATTCCATTTGATTCAAGACAATCACAAAAAATACCTGCGGATAAATTAGAGACAGAAGAAGATATACTTTGGAAGAAAGAAAAAAGAAAAGATGGTAGTTTATCCAATGTCAATAATGAAATGATTGATAATGGTATTATACAAATAATAGACGCTGGGTATGGATCAAAACATGATGGAGATCAAATAATACTTGCCATTTGTGATGATTGTATTAAACAAAATTTAGAAGACGCTACACTTCTTTATTATGATAATTATATGTTTCATGATATAAATGAGGAAATTGAAAAATCAAAGCAAAAATATAGACGAAGAAAAAATTTAGATGATTTAGTATGAATAAAAAAGAAACCTTAGATTTACTTAAATCAATAATAACTGATGATGGTGAACCTTATTTTAGTAAGGAGTATATTGAGAAAACATTTTTAGGAATTAAAACTTGTAAAAATTGTGGGGTGAAAGACTTTGATTTTGAAGACTATTGTAAGTCTTGTGATAGAGATAATAAGATAGATAAATTAGGAATAAAATAATAAATAATTTTTATTTTCAATTTTTTCACCTTACATTTGTCCTATGAAAAACTTCTTAAAATTCTTGAGCATAACAACAATAATTGCTCTCGTACTTTCACTTGGTGAAATGTGGTATAGTATGTTTCTAATTGGTAGATATTACGAACATGCTACATTTTTTGCAACTGCAATGGTTGGATTTATAATTCCAATTGCCGTTATCTATCTAACATTCATTTCTATTAAATCAATCTCTAAACTTAAATAATAAATAAATATGAAACAAATCCTTTTTGTACTTGGTGTAGCATCTATGTTACTAACTCTTCAATCTTGTGATAAATCTCAAGCAAATGTCCGAACACTTATTTCTAACGATTGTGGTGTCACCTGGGAAATTATCCCAGCAGGTCAAACAATTCCTAAACGATTTACCGCGTGTGAATTGAAAACTACAATTCCTGGAGCTCCTATGACTGGTGAATCTCATTTCAAAACTAACTTTGCTAACAAAGTTAAAACAAACATTGATATGGATTATGAATATGAAATCATTGATCCAGTTAAATTTATCACTGAAGCTCCTTACTTGGCTAAATCTAATTCGGACGGTGATGAAGTAAGTATGGATAACTCACGATTTGAATCTGCTGAGAATTCTATTATAGACAAACGAATTAAAGATATCGCACGTGATCTACTATTGAATATTGATATCGTAGAGTTTGACCAATCAGAATTTGAAGATACTCTACAAACTCAAGTAAATAAAGCACTATCAAACCGTGGAGTTCACATTAACTACCTAAGTTTCGTTCCTACACCATCTGAACAAACTGAACAAGCTATTGATGTGGCAACTGCTATGAAGATTTATGAGAGTAAAGGTCTTGAAGAACTTGGTAAACAAGTTATCGCTAATAAGGCTGGAGCTGCTAAAATTGAAATGAATGTGAAGTCAGAAACACCAACACTAACAGAGACTAAATAATACTTAAATTCCTAAAATAAAAAGCCTCTGAAAACTCAGAGGCCTTTTTTATTATAAAATAGTGGAAGATTTATTAAAATTTATACATATATTTGTTTTATGATAGACATCGAATCGAATACACTTATTATTAAAGGAAGAAACTATGAACAAGTGGTTTCGGAAGTAATGGACTTCTTTGACCTTGAAGGTAAAAATGTATTGTACATCACTGATTCTAAAGTCGCAGATACTCAGATGTTTCAATATTTAAAATGTAATAAAGTTAATTTTACTGGTACGGATTATAAGGAAGTGATTAAATCCAATTTATTTAATGTTGATATTATATTAGTCACATCAACCTCTTGGATGTTATTACCAGTAAAAGAGTATATTGATAAACTTAAAATTACTGGTATCTATATACAATCACCACAATCTAATACCCCTAACTATAAACCATCTAAAATAGAGTTTGATAATATCTATGAAATGTATGTCAAAGATTCTGGACCTAGAAGTATCAATGAAATTCTTCTAGATAAAGATAGAAATATGATTAAAGATATAAAAAATGGATGGGAGTTATCAACCTCTGAATTGAAGGTAAAGTATATTCGTGATAAAAAAATTGGTAATATATTAGATTAATATATAACTAAAAATTTATTCTATGAAACCATTCTACATAAGTGACTATAATTTAATTAGTACAATATCAAAACTTGGGCCATCACAATTAGAAGTAACCAACTCCTTATTAAGTGAAGTATCAAGTATTCAAACTTCAATATCTAAAGAGATTATAATTATCGATTTATCAGTTAAACAAAATGCCGGTGCTAACTACTGGGATGGTGTTGTTATTTATACAACAAGTGATTCAGGAATTACTTTTTATTAATTAGATTAAATATGAAAGAAGAAATTAAATATGAGGATTATACCTCTGTTGGTACTGGATTTCTAGAAGGAATGTTGGATAAGTACCGATGTAAAAAATGCGGTCATTTAGGTAAAATGACTGTTATCACAAATGTTCCATTAGATGTTATATGTGATTCTTGTGAAAGAGATGAAAAAATAGATTCTATATTAGAAGAACTAACTCCAAATATTAAATAGTGATGTTCCTTCGTGTGTAAGTAGTTTATAAACTAGGAAAACAAACATCCCTAAACCATAAATATTCCAAAATAAAGATTGTGAGAATGTAGGATTCCATAAATTCTCAGTGTGTGTAGTTAATTTATTCTTTTCATCAAATCTATAAATCTCACCACAAAAAATTTGTTGCTCTATATAGGATATAGCAGTATCTATTGCTGATGTGACGAATGATCCAAACAAAATCAACCAAGCGGTAAACCAGGATGTTGCTGCGAATAAATTTGTACTGGTTCCTATATCATACATAAGTTGACTAAACCATACTTCACTAACTCCAAATATCAACTTAAAGGCAGCAAATCCAAGAATAGTCAGCATAAGAGATACTAAAAATGTGACAAACCACTTAACTGGATAATATATCCATCTGTGATTGTGACGAAGAAAAGCAAGTACTAATCCAACAATTAGTACTTGCAATATTAATGATAATGTTTCAATTAATCTATCGATTGATTTCATATTTTATTCAGTAAATCTATTTTTAGATCCCTGTTTACCGCCACGCTATCATCTATTCTAGACCAACCTCTATCTTGTAATTTATGAACTCTATGATGTATTCTTTTATGTGAGTACATCATTGCATTCTGATTAACAGAAAAAACTCTACTCTTACAATGTAGAATAGCATTTGGATAATCTTCTGATAATTTATTACCATCATAAGAAACACCACAGCAACTTAAATCAACGTTAGATATCAATCTATTAAAGTTCTCCTTATAGGTGTATGTATCAGGACTAGTGACAAGACCACCGCCTGTTTTATAATTTGGTTGTGTTATTCTTGGTCTAATAAGTTGAACTATTCGATTTCCATTCATCCATGTATGTGGTTCACTAATAACTTGTATATCATGATATACACTTGCTAGGTCTTTTGGTATCAGTGATTCTATTTTTGTATATCCATTCAATGATAAAATATGTTCCACTGTACCAATCGATTTAGAACCAACTAATATATCAATGTCATTAATAGGATCTCCACAAATACTATCACGAATAGCACCACCAAATATCCGTACTAAGTCACACGACCTAAATAATCTATCAGAATCAAACAATAAATATTCATCTATTCTTTTTTTAATTTCTAACTCAATCATTTTTATAAATTATTTTTAATAAGTTCTTCTAGGTAATATTTCAGACTAACCGAACCATTTAGTTTATCTTTTAAGGTATTTATTAATTCTCTATCTAATTGAACATTTATATTTAACTTGTTATAATTATTAGAATAATTTTTACTTGATTCATACTGACTTTTTTTTAACTTTTCCTTCATAGGGGAAATAATATTTTTATATATACTTATATATGAAGAGTACAAAAAGATTAACAACAGAACAATTTATTTTAAAATCAAAAGAAATACACGGAGATAAATATGATTATTCATTAGTAAACTATGTAAATAATAGAATAAAAGTAAAGATAATTTATAATTATATTATATATGAACAATTGCCGGTTAATCATTTGAAAGGATTTAATTGTGAGAATGTTAAAAAGATAACACAAGATGAATTTATTTTAAAATCAAAAAAAATACATGGTGATAAATATGACTACTCATTGGTCAGTTTTAAGAATGTTAGAGATAAAGTTAAAATAGTTTACCAAGGCACTGTATATGAACAAATTGCCTATCTACATTTAGAGGGTAAGTCACCAAGAGGTACAGAGGGTAAAAATAGTAAAGGTGAACAATATATAGAAAATTATTTAATAGATAATGACATTAAATATATTAGACAGTATTGGTTTAAAGACTGTAGAAATATATTACCATTACCGTTTGATTTCTATTTAGATGAATTAAATATTCTAATAGAATATGATGGTAGACAACATTTTGAATCTGTTGAATTATTTGGTGGTGAAAAAGAATTATTAAAAAGGAAAATAAATGATGAAATTAAAAATAATTATTGTATAAAAAATAGGATATCCTTAATAAGAATATCCTATTTAGAAGACATTCATCAATGTTTAATATTTCATAAATTAATTCAATAACATAATTTTAATCAAGTCTTTAAAATGTTTAACCTAATATCTTTTTATCAATCTCGGTTATAGAGTCAATTCCAAACTTGTTAATCTTATCTAAGATATCATCTACACTAGTATTATATAGAATATAGTTTTCAATATCCTTCTTTTTATCAGAGTATTTGTTTAGAAACTCTTCAAAGGCTGAAGAGGAATAAATATGCTCATCGGTAATATCTGTTATTTTATATTTGACTTCGTATTTTTCACACATAGATTTTATGAAATCTAAAAATTCTTCTGAAAATATACCGATTGTAGGGTCTATCCAATTATCATCATCTTCTAATTCGATGTATTGTAGATTTTCATCAAATTCTTCCATAAGATCCCGTTCCTCTTGACTAAATACGGATCCACCACGATCAATCAATTCTTGAGGAACCTCTATATAATCTATCTTTATAATTTTCATATTTATAGTTATTTAGCGAATATACAAAAAAAATCTAATCTTTTAAATAAAAAATTATATAAATAAAAAAAATAACTAAAAAATGGCAAACGAAATTTATAGTAGAGTTCAAATTTATGCTTCCGAAGAAGCAGTTGAAAAAGTTTTTCAAATGGTTGAAAGTATTCCAGATTCTGAATACGGACAAGAAACTAAAGCAGTTGTTAATCATTTCTACACAGAACAAGAAATTATGTCTGATGGAACTAACCCAATAACCGAAGAAGGAGTTAGTCACGACTGGTTATTCAAATGGGTTGGTTGTAAATGGCTTAGTGTTTACGTAGATGATGAAATAAGAATTGACTCTGGAGGACATGTTCCAAACGGATTTCTTGTTAAACTATGGACCATCGCTTCACAAATTGATCCAGATTGTTCATTAGAATGTAAATTTACAGATGAATTTGATTCAGAAGTTGGAGCATCGATGATTAAAAATGGTATTTATGCTGAATCCTACGAAATTCTTGACCTAGAATCACCAGATTCGGATGATGAAAACTATGATTCATTAAATGAAGAATATTATGATAAAATATATGAGACACAATCAAATGCTATCATTTCTTGTGAAGAAGCAATTGATACAGAAGATTTTGAATTCCCGGATACTAAGATTTATAGAATAGCCAATAAAAAGTGGGAAATTGTTGAGAATTTATTAGAAGTCCTATCATAATAGGATTTCTAATAAAATGTCATAAATAATTATTTAAAATGAAAGTAGTACTATCCGGTATTTTATATTTTTTACTGACATCAAACTTGATGGCTCAGATATATTATCCAATGCCTGATAATTATGATGAAAATGATCCTAAAACACATTTATATGATGATGGTAAAGGAAATACAATAACATGGAACCAACTCTCAAAATCTAAACAAAATATTGAGTTAATTAATTACGAACCATATAAGCAGATGCCTAAACCATCTTTAGATAAGATCGGGTTTAATGGTAAGCCTATGATACTCTACTTCTATTCAAAATATTGTGGAGCGTGTTTTGCAATCACACCAATAATACAAAGTTATAAGAGTAAAGTTAAAGTAATAACAATTGCGGGTACAGGACATCCAATGGATGATGAAAAGGATAATGTTCATCTAAAGAATTACTTTCAGAAACATATTAATTACACACCAACGATATGGTTTATTAATAAAAAGGGTCAGTGGAAGCAAAAGATAGGTTTAGGTCCAGAAGAAACACAACGGTTTATAAATGATTTTCTAAATGAGAAATGATTAGTCAGGTGGCGGAATTGGTAGACGTTAAGAGGAGGAAAGATTAACTTAGGAAAGTGAGTACATGCAATGTCAAGTATGGTGTTAATCATGCAGGTTCGATCCCTGTCCTGACTACAAATTAAGATTTATTATTAGATGAATAACTGAAACAGTATGCTATAGCTAGAAAGATAAATGGAATAGGACATAATATTAAAAGTACTAAAACTTTTAAAAATACTCTTAAATTACTATTTTTGATATTATCAAGTAACTTATCAAAAAAGCTATAAATACTTAAACAGATAATTGAAACTATAATAAAAATGATTAATAAGTAGAACATATGGATCTTATTTTGTATATTTGTATATAGAAATAATTGAAATGATTAAATTATATTTAAAAGAAATACCACATAGATATGGAATAATATTGGATGATTATTTAAATATTGGTAATATATATGAAGGAGAATTGTGTCCAACTATATATGATCCACATACATTAAAACCTGCATCACCCGCTTATGTTATAAAATGTAATGATGGTAAATGGAGAAAAGTAGATTCTAGTTTTTTCAAAACCTTTGAAGAAATGAGAGAAGATAAATTAAATGAGTTAGGAATATGAATGAAATAAAATTTGAGGATTTATCTGATGAAGATAAAATACTATCGTCAACAAATAGAAAACTTAAGTTAATAATTCGATTTAAAAAATATTAATTTTTTTTATATTTTTTGATGTTTGTGTTAAAGACCAAATAATATATAATATATAATTAAAAATTAACAAATTTTATGAGCTTCGAATTCCACCAAGAGGTAAAATCTTCCTTTATACTAAAATCGTATAACAAAATTTCAAAACTTAGAAAGTATATTCCACATTTTAAATGGGTTGCTGGAATATTACTCGTAATTGGATTATTGGACACCTTAATAAATGGTGATGCTCATAAATTAGTTATTTGGTCGAATGTAATAGTTTGGATACCTGGATTTATATTTGCATTCACTGCTGCTATATTTCACTTTTTAACAGGTGTGAAACTAAGAAACATGGCTAGAAAATATGGAATTGAACAATCAAAACTTCAAATAGAAGTTGATGATATTCTTAATTCACTAAGAAAATAATTTTATATGAGTGAAATAAAATTTGAAGATTTATCTGATGAAGATAAAATACTTTACAGTAAAATTGAGCATATAATTATAAAATACTCCAATGATGGAACTAAAACGGCAGGCTCATTAACTAGAGAAATAATGTACTTAATAAACCAAAATAAAGTTAAGTAGATATTTTCCGGAGTTTTTTAACTTTTCAAAAAAAAATTTTTGGAGTTTTTCTAAAAAAAATTTTTTAGAGTTTTTTTTAATATATAAACAATGAAACATTTAAAATCATTTGAATCCCGTAATGAAAGAATTATAGTATTTACTAATAAGAGAAATCCTAGATTATCTATAACTGTTAATGTATCTCCAGATGGTAGAATTACTGATATTGAAAATGAAACTGGTATTAGATTCCCATTCTCAATAGGTCAGTCACTTTCCAGAAATATAGAAGTATGGGCTTGTAATAATAATTTTTATATGGATGGTGCAGATACTTGTCCGGAAAATAAAATATTTGGAGTTAGAGCAAAGGATGTTCCACAAGGACATGAGTGGAGACATATATTTCCAAATAAGTTTAAATAATTAATCCTTATTAACAATAACTAAAGTTAATTTAGCAATAGGGTCAGACATCCAATCAATATTACTAATATAAAGAAATATATCCATATCATACCCCTTATGGATTCTTTCTGTATAGTTTTTAATCATACTAATAATGTATTCTTTATATTGAAAACCTGAACTTCTAGTCATTTGTGGATGATAAAAATCTAAATCAACAATCATAACTTCGGTTTCTCGAAGATAAGAGTGTCGTTTATCAAAACCATTTGATCTAGAAATAAAATCCATAAATCTTTCATCTCCCCATAAGTTATATGTTGAATAATGAACTCTATATTCTTTACCACCACCTAATGGTCCTTTTCTACCAGTAACAATATGCCATAAACTAACTATTTCAAGATCTTTAACTTCAACCAATTCAGTATCTTCAAAGAAGTCAATAATCTCTTCTCTACCTAAATCAAATTCCTCAAATAGTTTTACATAAAACTCAGGAAAATGAGCCAATTCTGTTTCTTGATACTTAGAAGTTGCTTTTGTTGTGGGATTCATAATAGCATCAGCTCCCATTAAAGTTGCTCCAGTTAAAGCCGCTCCGACAATATATGGAGTTAATTTACTTTCATTAAATTCTTCAAAGTTGTTTAAGTGTTTCATAATCTTATACTTTTTATAATGTATATATTAGATTTTGTTATAAGTAATTTTTTTCATATCTTTGTAATTAAACTTAATATGAATATGTTTCATAAAATTCAAGACGGAGACACCCTTAAACTAATCCCTCAAATATCAAAAGATAATAATATCTTATGGATTAGAGAAATGGATTGTCTTTTCATAGAAAAATTTAATCGTGTTTTGTATGATGTAGATTCTAAATGGATGGATAAACTAAAAAGTATCATCTATAAAGATAAATATAGCTCCACATCACCAATGTATAATGGTGTAAGTTACTCTAAAAAATACTATTGTAATTTCATTGATAAAACTGGTAGTATTAAAACATTTACATTTGGTAGAACTCTTAATAAAATAATCACAGAAAATTTAGATAAACTAACCAGTATTCGTTCTAATTACCAATTAAATATATCAATGCAGATTAAAATGACTTATCCAATATATGATAAAAGTAGTGTAATAGAAGATGATTGGTTCTGTCCAGTAAATGATTTAGATAACCAACAAGAATGGATGGAGTTTATTAAAAATAATAGTCCTGACTTGGATACCTTTTTTAAACAAAAAGATATTAAAAATCATCGAGAGGAATTATCAAAAGTATTTGGAAGTGATGTAATATCTGAAATTATTAGTAATGAGAGAAGTGAAAAATTAAATCAATTAGGTATATAAACAATATCATAAACAAAAATATAATCAGTATGAACGAAACACCTAAAACTATTACAGTCAGAATGACTGAATCTTATTCCACTTGGATCGTTAGAGAAGCGGTTGAATTAAATGTAGAAGATTATCCAGAATTATCAGGAATGTCTCAAGAAGAAATGGAAGAATATATCTCCGAAAATTGGGATAGTATGAAAGCGCCTGATGATTCTTCTTACGATTCACTACTTGAGCAATGTAGAGATTCTGATATCGAAAGAGATAGAGTTATCGATGAAGAAACAGGTTGTGAATTTGATTAATTTTTAGTATATTTGTATTTGTAATAGACGCGCTTCCCACGGTTAATGCACAAGGATAATGAAGGAAATAATACGTTCCCTAATCTATTACAGGAATTATAAGTAGTGAATATTTGCATAACTTTAAGTGGAAATGGTATCACGCTCGGCAAGAGATCACGTTGCAGGTTCGAGTCCTGTCTTATAATCTAATCATTGATATTAGAGAGTATAATTTGAGCCTATTAACATGAAAAAACTATGCCTTTTTTTAAGTACAGAATTTAATGGATTTTATACTATAGCCGATCTATCTAATGTATTTAGAAATATTGCATACCCACGTATTGAGGAAGAAGATGTTGCTAGTTGGGAATATCCTTTAGATAAAGAATTAGAGGTTGGTCAGCTATTCTATTTCACTAGAGACCTATCTCCTGGTAAAATGGTTATAAAAATTGAACCAGTAGATATAGGTGAATATGAATCTTTATTAAAGGGTTATCGACTTTTCTCAAGTGGTGGTAATAGTTTACTGTATAGTAATGCCTTAAAAAATAGGATCTTAAATTTATTGGAAAGATACTATGATAGAGTTGTTATCAGAGAATTAAGGGATAAAAAATTAAAAGATTTATTATGAATATTATTATTGGTGATAAAAAGTACTCAACTTGGGATGAACCACATTTACCTAAGAAGTCCAATAATACTGTTATTATGTTTCATGATAAATTTGAAGATGATGATATACCAGATTTAATAATACTTGATAAACATAAGTATCAGTGGATTCTAAAAGGATGTAAATTAATTAAAAAAGAATATATGCCTACCAGTTATAAACCCATCGGTGATTCTTTTAAGACACATTTAACTATATCCTATGAATCTAGATCAGGATCTCATATAAAGGAAGTTATTAAAGGTGAGATTAGGGATTGGAATATAGATAAGATTATAGGTTTATAAAATAGTATTTTGTTTCTATAATATATAATATATGAAATATATTAAAGACAGAGAAGCATTTCTTATAAAAGAAGATTTAATAGATCCAGAAGGAGCTCCGAAAGGTGAAGGATCAACCGAAACCGTTATTGATACTGAAGCTATAGATGAAGATAAAAAACCATTCGTCTTTGATTCTAGAGTTCAACTTGGTAAGAAGTTAAGTCAACATCCAGTTGAGATGATTAAAAATGAACCTATGTTTTTCAACTGTACTTGGAATTTTGCTTATGAAAATGGTGGTGAACCAACAAAGGAATTTTTAATGGCACTACCAGAAGAGTTACATAATGAAAAAACTATTATTGATAGTCGTGTGCATATGTTAATGCCGGGTTGGTTTCCTTGTATTCCGGGATATCATCATGATGATGTTTCAAGAAATACACAATCAGGTCAGCCTAATTATTTCACACCAGAGTATAGAAGTAAACATGCTTTAGTTTTATTTAATGGTGATGTTTGTCCTACTGAATTTGCTCTAGGTAAATCAGAATTTCCAAAAATTGAAGAAGGTGAAGTTTATTATAAAGTATGGCACCCAATAGTTGAAGAAAAGATAAAGAGTGGAGAATTAGATTTTATGAAAGCTCCATCAGATCAAGTTGTATTCTTTGATGATAGAACTTGGCACCAAGGAACAAGAGCAGTTAAAAATGGTTGGCGACTTTTCATTAGAGCGTCTTGGGACACTAATAGAAAACCAACTAATGAATATAGAAGACAAGTTCAGGTTTATTTGGAAAATCCGATGGAAGGGTGGTAATTAAATACCTAACTCTTCTAATGATTCTTTTCTTTTGATATAAGAATAAAACAATGTTTTATAAGATTCATCAAGCAACAGACTATAATATAAACTATCTACATCAATACGGAATAAAGTATCTGGATTAGTTTCAGTTTTTACAACAGTACCATTTACATTTTTACTTACAATCTTTTTAAGACATTTTACTACTATTGATTTAGTGTTTTTCTTTACAAATTGTATTTTATCACCAGCCCTAAAGTCAGGACTAGCACCAGTATCTTTTCCGGTCTGAACTCCTTTAAGTGACATATATCTAGTGCATTCATATTCATCACCAATTTGAATATAGTCAACTAGTTTAGAGACTTCTATTTGATTTTTTAATGCGTTTAATTTATTACTCTCACTATGTAGTTTATTCAATTGAGTTTGAAGTGTATTAATTTCTGCTCTATTAGAATTTAATTTTTCTATTACCTCTGATAGTTTCATATTTAGATATATTATATACAAAGATATAAAAAATAGTTTGATTAATAGTATTTTTTATTTATATTTACACTATGAAAAATCAAAAATTAAACTACGACAAAACTAAATTCAAAAACGACGCTGAGTACACCAAGTTCTTGGATGATAAAATGAAATCTTTGTTCGTTAAAATTGAAAAACAAATTGATGTATTCAAAAGGTTAAAAGATAAATAATTTAAAACATTTTTGAATAAATTCATAGAATGTAAATATGAAATATAAAATTGAAATAGTAGGTCGTGGTTTTGACTGCTTTATCCATAAGATAACAGAAGAACAATTAAACGATTTGATCGTTAATGAGATTGAAAGTAATCTTGCAACAATTGATGAAGTTGCCCAGATCCTATCAATTGATGATCCACTTGAAACAGATTTAGTTCACACAGGTTTTTATAATAATCCGGAACAATATATTATAAGGATTACAAATATTGATAGTGATGAAGTATTAGATTTTAAAGATTATGATTTTGATGATTATGATTATATAGCATCTTATCGTGATGATAATTACCTAATTATTAGTGATAGTGTTAAAGGTAATATCTTTAACTATGAAATTGATATTGATGGTGAATTTGATATTGAGAAATTAAGACCAGTGGTTCTTGATATGTGTGAAAATCTTGATATCGTTGTGGACTTTACATATGATGGTAAGGACTTAACTGATAATAAAGAGTGGGGAGACTATGATAGTAGAGGATTTTATTATTACCTTTGTGAAAAGGAATTAGATACTGAGTAAGAGGTACTCAACAGACTTGTCAATGTCTCATTTAAACTTGATAGGGTATTGGACCGGACATCCTTAAACGCCGGTCTCTTGGGATTAATGCTGGAGGACCATCCTTGCACCCAGTAATGGTTGGCTGTTTTCAAGAGGGATGCCTCGGAGGTTTTTAAGAAATAGAAAACCCAAATAACTACTCACCCGTAATCTCAAGGTGTGGTGTGTGATGGTAAAAAACAAAGGGCAGGGCGCAAAGATACTGAACTTAGGGAGAGGCTGAGGAACTTCCATTATCATTACAAATAGTCAGGTGGCGGAATGGTTAGACGCACTATCCGAGGTCTTTCAGCATATTGTTGCGGTATTCAGAATGAGAGACATGCAGGTTCAAATCCTGTCCTGGCTACAAATAAAAAACCTCCAAATTTTTGGAGGTTTTTTTTATTCTTCATCTTGAAAAGGCCACTCATCTTCGGAATCAATATTAATCTCACTCCTATCAATGGGTTTATGAATATATATTTTTAAACATTCCCATTCAGTTCCACCATATACTTCATATACATCATCTAAACTCATTAGAGGAAGATCGTCATACATTTCAAATGAAATATCTAAACCTTCCGATAAAAAACGGGATTCTAAATCAGATAAAGTATCATAACATTCGCTCACTAATTCTATACCATCTAATGGTGTTGAGATCTCAAAGTATAAACAAGAGATAAATTTATTATCATTTACTTGATAAAGAGATACTTGTGGATCACTAACATCAAATTCTAAGTCAGTAAATTCAGTTTTAAAATCTCTAATAATTTCGGAAGCATCACCTGCCCAAGGTTCTGGTTCAGAAGATTCAAATAATTTATATGATTTAAGATATTTCATTTATATTATAATTTTTTTTTATTATCAAACGCTTCCATTTTTTTAGCAATTATGGATTTTGCTTGATTTAAGTTTTCAAATGTTTTTAAATATCTCATAAATGTATATATTACATTTGGTGATATAAAAAATAATTTGGTGGTTAAAAATAATCTACATATCTTTGTAAGATAACTAACACTTAAAATGGAAGATTTAAAAAGATTAAAGGAGATTTTAGTAGATTATACTTATAACAATAAGGTTCTATTAGAAATAGAATTAAATAAGATATCTGATAAAAGATTAGCAATTGGTTTACTAATTGATATACTTTCTAAAATAGAAGCATATGAAGCAGATAAAGAAATCATAAAATCAACATTAGTTATGTTTATTGATGAAACTAATACTTCAAAACTATGGGAATATCATAGTTTATTTCAAGAAGAGATGAAAAAGGTTTCAAGTAAAAAATCTCTTGTTAAGGCTTTAGAATTAATCACAATTCTAAAGGATTCTGTTTTAGATAATGGTGAGGTAAATCCATTAGAAGTTCCAGACTTTGTTAAAGGAGTAAAAGATTGTAGTAAAGATGATATTGAACAATTAAAGAATTTTTTATTAAAATCAGAAATGTATGATCTGATTGTAGATATTGAAAAAATAACTTTAGAAAAAGTATAAACTATATTTGGTGGTTAGAAATTTTCACCTTATCTTTGTAAAACAATTAAGATAAAAGGTAAGCAATCTTAAATCTTAATTTTTATGGAAATCTACACTAAATTGGATAATTACTACGGTACATTATCTTTAATCGAAAAGAATGAAAAGTATTATCTTTTCTTAGATGATCATTCATCAACTAACTACTTGGAGATAGACCAAGTGACTTATGAAAACCTTTTAAGATTTTCAGAAGTAGAAACTCAAAAATCTATCTAAACTTTTTTAAAGTTTAAGTATATAAAAAATCTGATTACAAATTTGGTGATATGAAAAATTCACCGTATATTTGTAAAATCAAATGAGAGAAAAAAATAAAAAATATCTCTCAACTTTTTGGAGAAAAAAGATATAAAAATCTCTAACAAAAATTTGGTGGTTAGAAATTATCACCGTATATTTGTAAAATCAAATCGGAAACGATTTATGTTCTTTGAAATAGAGTGTTGTAAAACATTCAACGATATTCACAACCTATCAAGGTTCGTCCTGATGTGGAAGTGCGGCTGTCTATAGTCGTCAAATAATACCCGAAAGGGTTATAAAGTGGGTCCAGATGCTAAATGGATTTGCGGTTCCCATCCCAGGGAACTCGAGTAGACAAGCGGAATACCACAATTCCTTAGTAAACGAGGGTAACACTATAGTTGAAATGGAAAGGTGAACTGGCGATGTGGATCGTTAGTTTGAGTTCGGAAGAGCAATAGGAATAATCCGTAGGGTATATACAAGAAGTGGTGGCTCACCGGTTGTCATTATTGTGTTATCCAATCTAAGAGGAATCTTAAAGTCGAAAGACAAACTCACGTACAGGTGGTGCTGTTGTGAGGCACTAAATCTCTACCAAGGGAGGAGACGAAACCGGAAGGGAGTAGTCGTAGTGAGGATATCTCAAAAGGTCGTGATAGAGGTATCACACCGACTTGTTAAGTATTCTGGGACTCAAAAGGTTTCGGAGCTTAAAAGTAACCACAAGTTGGAATTAATCCACAAGCACTAAAATTTACTTTTGATGTAAAAATTAAATCTAAATCTTAAGTGTTACTTAGTTAAAAGCAGAAGTTGCCCACATAGCCTAGAGTTGTTCTTGGCCATCTAGATCCGAAAGATACTGGATGATTCTTCTGAAAAACTTATAAGGGGTCGAACCCTGAACTAGCTCGCAAGGTTAGGTAAGCCGAGTATGAGGAGAGTAGCTTTTAACTTAAAGGGTGGTTGTCTTAAACAACCGGCAATGTCCGATACAGTTCAAAAGATTGTGGAAACGTGAGGAATAAAAATAATCTCACTAAAGACGGATGGTAAACGTGTATTCTCAGCGTTAATTTGGCGTGTTCGTCTAGCGGACAATCTCTTTATAGAGAACTTGAAACCCCTCAAAAGGTTGAAGGTTTAGGACCATCACTTCACTGTGGTGACACTGGCTCGAATCCAGTACACGCTACAAACAATAATTATAATAAAAATATATTGCGGGATAGAGCAGAGGTAGCTCGTCAGGCTCATAAATTTGTGACAATCTTCCAATAGAATTTCGATTGAAAGATGAAGAAAAAGACAATTTGCATGGCTTTCTAATTAATAAAGAACGCAATAGAAATGTATTTGATTTATTTAGTTACATTGTAAGCAGTATAAAATAAAGTAATGAAGTCGTTTTACAGTTTGATAAAAATTTCACCAAATGAAATGTCAGGAGACTCCTTGACTATAGGTATTATTTTGTCTACTTCAAGTGGTCTTAAAGTGAAATTTTCAAAACTTAAAAAGCAGCTTTCAAAATCAATTATATCATCAGATAACTCTATTATTGATTTTGTTGAGAAGCAGATTTTAAGTAAAGTAAAGGAACACAACAAGTTTATTTCCGACAATAAAAAAGGTTTGTTTGAACACCCGTCACTTTTAGATTCTGAATACTTTTCTTACCTCTCTAAGTATAGTAATGGTCTTTTAAAATTCACTGCCCCTTCTATAATTGCGGACAATGTTGATGATATTAAATTTGAAAAACTTTTCAGTTTGTTTGTTGATAGCTCATTAAATTTTGAAGAAGATAAGAAACCTATCAAAAAGATAGAAAAAATGTTTTTTGATAAGGTAGAAGCAAAACTTATTTCAAGAGTAAAAAATAGGGTTCACATTCATCAAAATATTGACAGTAAAATTGTTCCATCATTATTCAAACCTTTTCAAATTGATTGTATAGGCTTGAACGGCGTTTTGGTTGGAGCAAAAGCACTTCCATTTACACAATCAAAGGAAACTTTGCATAAAAGTATTAATACATACATAAGTGTAATTGCTCAACTTTCTTCAAAGTTTAACAAATCATTAGATTCAAATAATTTCTTTTTAATCGCTGATCAACCGAATAAAAAAACACAGGAATATAAACTTTGGAAGCAATTATTTAGTGATGAGAAACTCTTAAAAGTTATTAGTTCTGATGAAAGTGATCAAGTAGCAGAATTCATAGAGGATAATAACGCATCAACTTTTCTTTCTTCACTGTAAAAGAATTAGGGTATTTCCTTTTACATCGGGATTTTCCCTGTAAACTTTTACTAAGTAAAAAGGATATTTATAACAAAACTTATTGGTTCTACTTTAAATAGCAGAGCTACTAATTTAATTAATATCATCCGCCTTACTAATTATTCTAAAACAAGGCTTGTATAATTTTCCTTAAATAAAGTTTACGCTGCAATTAAACCTGTGTTAGTGCAGTCAATTTTTAACAGCCATAAAGTTAGTGCTATTTTTCTCACGCTTTGGCACATATACTATTAAGTTTCGCTCTTTACAGATATTTGGTTATATTCTATGAATAAATATTATATTAGCAGCCATGAAAACAACTAACGAAATTCTATTATCCATAAAAGAACTAAGTGAATTTGAAAGGGAAAGTCTGTTAAATGAGTTACTTTCTTATCGAGAGGCGGATAAAAAAATTCACTTAAATGTTCAAAAGGAAATTTCATCCAGAGGCATAAAGAAGCCATGTCCTTATTGTAAAAGTTCTAAAGTTTACAGGAAAGGCAAGCAGTACGGTATCCAAAACTACCAATGTCAAGAGTGCA